>CESM01113531.1_pt1 | contig 21650 bp, 18 predicted proteins | sample 361421 | NCBI WGS metagenome assembly CESM01 (sample SAMEA2622219, study PRJEB7988) | marine metagenome | isolation source: saline water (ENVO:00002010), including | reverse complement strand
TATTAATACGCTCAAAGATAACGATTTTGGGATTCCATTACAATTTGGAAACTTCCGTGACTAATCAATTGCAGGGGAGTCATAATGCCAGTATGGATGTGGAATAAAGCGCTACCTAAAAATAGTGAAATAGTTATCTTTGATCTTGATGGGGTTATTAGTGATGCGTCTCACCGTCAACACTTTCTAAGGGGCGCAAAAAAGGATTGGGACGGATTCTTCTCTGCTTGTAGTGATGACCCGCCGATTTCCTCAGGTTTAGAACTGACCAAAATTATTAATAAATTGCAAGGTCTAATTATTCTCACTGCACGTCCTGCAACAGTCCAGTCAGAGACTCTTGACTGGCTAAATCATCACGGCGTCAGTTGGAATGCCCTGATTATGCGTTCAGAGCAAGATCATTTAAGTTCTGCAGAGATGAAGCTTCTAGCAATAGGTGAAATTGAAGCTGCTTCTTTCAACCCGATCCTAGTTTTTGATGATGATCCAAAGAATATTGCAATGTTCAAGGAAGAGGGCATTCCTGTTGTTTCTGTGCACAGCGGATACTACGATTGATTTCCTCATTCTCTGAGCTTTGACAGTAGAGTCAGATCGAAACAAGAAATTTGTTCAGAATAATGAACGTTATTATGCTTACATTGTCTGAAAGAATCTGATGCCGGAAATAACTAAGAAAATTAATATCGCAAGTTCGGTTTCCGAGGTATGGGATGTTTTGGCATCATTTGAGAGTATTTCAGATTGGGCTGGGAATGTGTCCCATTCCTGTCTTCTCTCGGACCAGTTTGTGGGGGTAGGAACTTGCCGCAGAATTCAGACTGGCAATTCTTCAGTTACCGAACATGTAACAAGATGGGAGGAGTTGAGGCATTTATCTTACGAGATTCGAGGATTACCTCCCGTATTTAAACATGTTCTGAATACTTGGTCGTTGGAGCCAAGTAAGATTGGTGTTCAATTATCACTAACGATTGAGATCATTCCTATTCGTCGTCCGTTCACCCCTATCGCTGGTTTAGCCTGTCTAGCATTTGGAAGAATTAATACGGGCATGCTTAAAGATCTAAAAGGATTCATTGAGGATGTAAAGCCACTCATGAAACTTGAAAAGCAAATATCTCTTCTGGAGCAAAAGATTGAGGAATTGGAATCCCGAAATGAATAATTTAAGCCACCCCGATGTAATTATTTTCATGACTGACGAAGAGCGAGCAATCCCAGCATATGAAACACCAGAAGTTCTAGAGTGGCGTGATAGAACACTTGCCGGGCGAAATTGGTTCAGAGAAAATGGGGTGAGTTTCAATCGGCATTACACAGGTTCTCTGGCATGTGTGCCTAGTCGCCCGACGCTTTTTACCGGTCAATTTCCAGATGTCCATGGTGTCACACAAACTAATGGATTAGGGAAAGATGAGCATGACTCTCGGATGAGATGGTTACTCCCTCGTGAGGTTCCAACAATTGGGCATTGGTTTAGAGCGGCAGGATATGACACTCATTATGATGGCAAGTGGCATATAAGCCATGCTGATCTTATAGATGAAAATACAGGAAATTCTTTAGCAACCAATACAGCTGATGGGACTGTTCTTCAGAGCGCTGTTGATCATTACCTAGCGGAGAACCCCCTGAACGAATTTGGTTTCTCAGGCTGGGTCGGACCAGAACCTCATGGAGCGCCTCTGGCTAATTCAGGCTTTATTCGCGACCCACTTATCGCCGATAGAACAGTTAAATGGCTCGAGGATAGGTATTTGAAAAGAAGCCTGGGAGATAAAGATGCTCAGAAGCCTTTTCTCTTAGTGGTTAGCTTTGTCAACCCACACGATATTGTACTTTTGCCAGTGTTTATGCGGAGACCTGAATTTAATCCCATCACCCCTTCTGAACTTGATCCACCAGATATCCCTGCACCTCCGACGCGTTACGAGGACCTTTCTACAAAACCTGCCGCTCAGATTGCATACAAGAATTCTTACTACTCTGGGTACGGTCCGCAACGAACAGTGCGGGCAACTTACGAAAACAATGAACAGGAATACCGGAATCTTTACTACCGTTTACATGCTGAAGTTGACGGCCCTCTTGACAGAGTTAGAAAAGCGCTAACAATCGATTCTTCACGAGAAAAGGTTATCTTTAGAACTTCAGATCACGGAGACTTATTGGGAGCTCATGGCGGTCTTCACCAGAAATGGTTTAATCTTTACGATGAAGCCACAAGAGTTCCTTTTGAAATTGTTAAGTATGGAAATAAAAGTGCTCCAAAGGGAATCGTTGATTCGATTCCGACTTCGCATGTTGATTTGATACCGACTGCCTTAGCGCTTGCAGGACTAGATCAGGAGGAGCTTGGGCAAAAGTTAGCTCCCCTATTTACAGAGTTCCACCCGCTTCCAGGTATAGACCTTAGCCCGCTACTGATAGACCCCGAGGCAGAGGAATACAAGGACAGGGCAATCTACTTCATGACCCGAGATAATATGCTTGAGGGTGACACTCTTGCTTCCGGAATGGCCCGTGGACTTGGTAGAGCAGATAACCCTCCACGACCCTTAAAAATACAAGTAGCTCCACATGTGAGTACCAACTTTGAAGGAATCGTTGTCAACATTATGGGTGATGAAATTTCTGGAATGGATTCTTCTTTATGGAAAATTACTCGCGCTCATGATGATCCGGAAACATGGACTATCCCAAATAGAGCTAACCTATCGTCTTCTGGCCCAATGGGTGAAACTTACAGAATCACGAAAATTCCTGACCAATATGAGCTATATGACTTAACAAATGATCCCACTGAATCAATAAATCTGTGGAAAGAACCAAAGGCAAAAGATGTATTTGAATACATGAAACGCCGACTTGACAAAGAGAGGATTATTTCACTTCCTAAACGTAATACCCCTCGTCCCTACGCCAAGCGAAAACCACCTGAAGCACAATTAGCGGGACAGACACCACCAGCTCTGGCTCGAGGTTTGCGCGCACTCCTTCGTAAAGCAGGAATGCATCCTGAAGATACAGAGAAGTTCGAAAAAGATGTAACGGGCAAACGAGCACTAATTGTGTGCACAAATACCGATCAAATGTCTAATGGTAAGCCAACTGGTGTGTTTGCATCGGAAATGACTGTTCCTTATTACATTTGGAGTGATGCAGGAATGGAAGTTGATATTGCTAGTCCGCTTGGTGGTGTGGTGCCCGTTGACCCGCAGTCTTACCTTCCAGTGATACGGACTCGATATGATGACAGAGCTCTCAAAGATGGCTATCTCCAGAAAAATCTTTCTGAATCTTTGGCTATGGAGAATATAAATATTGATGATTACGATGTAATTTATTTTGCTGGGGGTTGGGGAGCAGCGTTCGATTTAGGATTTTCAGAAACTGTTGGCGAGAAGGTCACGGAAGCAAATCAGAAAAGAAAGGTTCTTGGGGGAGTCTGTCATGGTCCGCTTGGCTTCCTTAAAGCTAAAGGTCTAGATGGTGAGCCCTTAGTTAAGGGTCGTCGCGTTACCGGAGTGACTGATAAGCAAGTCAGGGATTTACGTATAACTGATACTCCTCATCATCCAGAAACAGAATTACGACGACTTGGGGCTGATTACCGTTGCACTCATCGCTTTAGAGACCCGTTCGCAAATTGTTGGGAAGTGGATGGAAATCTTGTGACTGGACAGAATCAAAATGCTGCACCAATGGTTGCCAGAGAGATCATGGAGTTGATTTCTTAAGGAGCTAATTTATCTTTTTGATTTAATCTTCGTCTGACTGTTGAGCGCCTTGTTGGATCGCTGCTACAACACTTTGATCAGCCAGTGTAGTTGTATCACCAAGGTTGCGTCCTTCAGCTACATCTCTCAGTAAACGTCTCATTATTTTTCCTGATCTTGTTTTAGGCAAATCCGGGACGAGGAATACAGCTTTGGGACGAGCGATAGGCCCAAGTTTCTCAGCTACGTGTATGCGTATTTCATTACGGAGATCATCAGATGCTTCTGAACTTCCGCGAAGGATGACATAGCCAATTATTGATTGTCCGGTCGTTTCATCTGTGGCACCTACAACAGCTGCCTCAGCTACTGCAGGGTGATCAACTAAGGCAGATTCGACTTCAGCTGTCGAAATTCTGTGGCCAGATACATTCATCACATCATCGACTCTCCCTAGTAGCCAGAGGTAGCCATCTTCATCAATTTTTACCCCATCACCAGCAAAGTACTTACCTTCGTATGTGCTCCAATAAGTTTCAAAATATCTATCTGGGTCCCGCCAAATTCCCCTCAGCATTGAAGGCCAAGGATGGGTGATTGTTAGATATCCACCTCCCTGTTCAACCTTATTTCCACCATCATCTACGACTTCAGCAAAGATTCCTGGAATAGTAAAGCACGCAGACCCTGGCTTTGTCGTTGTGATTCCTGGCATCGGAGTTATCATGTGGGCTCCTGTTTCGGTTTGCCACCAAGTATCAACTATCGGAGTTTTACTGCCTCCTACATGCTGGTGATACCACATCCAGGCTTCGGGATTGATGGGCTCGCCGACTGTTCCTAAAACTCGCAAAGAGGATAAATCATGATTTGATAGCTCATCACTTCCCCATTTCATAAAGGTTCGGATAGCAGTAGGGGCGGTATAAAACTGTGTTACTTTGTGACGTTCAATAATGTCCCATAGCCTGTCCTTGGACCATTGCGTTCTTTCATCTCCATTCCGGAGTTCTCTTCTGGGAGTGTCAGGAGTTCCTTCATACATAATTGAAGTAGTGCAATTCGCAAGCGGGCCGTAGACGATATAACTGTGACCAGTTACCCATCCGATATCTGCAGCGCACCAATAAACATCAGTATCTGGATTCAAGTCAAATACATATTTATGAGTGAAAGCAACCTGCGTAAGGTAGCCAGCGGAAGTGTGCATAATCCCTTTGGGCTTAGCAGTAGTACCTGATGTGTATAGGAGGTAGAGAAGTTGTTCTGCTGGCATCGGTTCAGGGTCACATACTGTTAATGCGTCCTTCATAACGTCATGCCACCAAAAGTCTCTTTCAGATTTCATATTGACATCGATGCTGCAACGATTAACAACTATTACCGTTTCAACGGATTGTGCGCCAGTTTCTAGCGCTGCATCAACGTTAATCTTTAAGGCTGATGGTTCTCCTCTCCGGTATCCAGCATCAGCCGTAATGATCATTTTTGCCTCTGCATCTTCACACCTGTCTATGATCGCATCAGGGCTGAAACCTCCAAATATGACTGAATGAGCAACACCGATACGTGCGCAGGCAAGCATCGCTATAGGGAGTTCAAGGATCATCGGCATGTAAATAGCTACAGTGTCATTTCTTTTGAGTCCGAATTGCTTTAAGACATTGGCGAATTTTGAAACTTCATCTAATAATTCTTGATAGGTGATTGACTGTGTGTCACCGGGTTCGCCTTCCCAGTGATATGCCACCTTATTACCTTTTCCATTTTCAACATGGCGGTCAAGGCAGTTGTATGAAATATTAAGTTCTCCATCTGAGAACCACTTAGCATATGGAAGATCCCATTCAAGAGTGTTGGTGAAATCTTTATGCCATGTCAATAACTCTCTTGCTTGTTCTGCCCAAAACGCCAAATAGTCCTTAGAAGCTTCGTTATAGATTTCAGAGTTATTGAGTAAGGCTTTTGAAGCGAAGGTTTCTTGAGGCGGGAATGTTCTGTTTTCTATATAGAACTCTTCGATGGCTTGATTGTCCGACATATAACCTCATTTATTTATTTCTTAGAGATTACTCTGTCAGTTAGTTATAGGCGATCTATGGTGACGATTTCACGAGCCACTCGAGCACTTTAAAAGAACCTAAACCGCTGATGTCTGTGAGTGCTTCAGACTCCCCTATTGCGCTTCTTGCTTCAAGTGCAGATAGATCTGGATTATGAGCATTCTCTTTCCATAGCTTTTTGCCTTGAGCTACATAATGTTCTATCCCCAAATCTTGCAACCATTGAGCTTGGGTCTGAATTGAAATAGGAGGTAGCACCTCAGATAATTGACTGATATCCAGGTCGGTGGTGATATCTACTTGTCCAATATCTTTTAGTGGATTGCCGTTTACTTGATGCTGCCTGTATGTTCGTAACCAGTTTTGCTTCTGATGGTATCTAAAGCTGTCAACTGCATAGTCAATTACGATAATTCTTCCAGTCTGCAAAATTGCTAACGCATCTTTAAGCCATCTTTGTGCTTCTCGCTGGACAGGAACTCGCACATTCGGTGTTTCTAAACTATAAGTAGGAGCATTCTTGTTATTTGGTATTAAGATTTCGGTGATACTTTCATCTTTTACTGTAACTTTTGCTTCCATCCAAGAGCCATCATCTTGTGACTCAAAAATATCAAATGGCATATTATCTAAAAGCTCGTTTGCGAATATAATGCCAATCTCTACTGCCTCTGGCATTGTTGAAAGTGTTTGCACTCCGGACGGATGCTCTTGGCTTTGTTGGTAGCTGGATTCAACGGCAATGTACTCAAGTGCATTTCTGCTCTTCATGTCGGACCTTAGAATTGATTTAGCTAATGTTCCTGGTCCGGCACCGCATTCAAGAAAAGTGAATTGTGATGGTCGACCAAACTCTATCCAGAATTTATCAATAGCTTGAGCAATAAGTTTTCCAAATAATGGTCCTACTTCAGGGCTAGTTATAAAGTCTTTCTTTCTTCCTGCTCCACCATGAGAGTAAAACCCTTCCGTCTCGTCATATAAAGCGAAGGTCATAAATTTGCTAAAACTTATGGGTCCATTCTCTGCTATCTTATTTTTTATTTTTTGCTCAAGTGTCATGCTGTTTCGGTTTTAGGATACAGCATCAAGTCCTTATGCCGCAGGTGCTACATTGCTAACGATATGAGAGAAACGTCCGTGAAGTGAGTGATAATTCCAGGTACGACTCCGAAAGCTAACGTTGCTGACACAGTGATGACAAGTGCAGTTGATAGAGATACAGGGACTTTCATTTCGGATGTATGGGAATGGTGGGGTTCTTCGACCCACATTTTCATAGCTATACGTCCGTAGTAGCCGAAGGCTATAACGGCATTGATCGCAGCTATGACGGCTAGTCCGTATCCCCAACTTGTGTCGGCGCTTGTTAGAGAAGTAAATACTGAGAATTTAGCGAACCAACCTCCGAGTGGAGGTACTCCGGCAAGTGAAGCTAGAAAGATTGTCATGATTACTGCAAGAGCGGGTGACGTTTTGAATAGTCCGTTGTAGCTTTCAATTTGACCGGAGTTAGTTGTCCGCGCAACGGAGAGGATAATTGCGAATGCTCCGAGATTCATTGCTGCATAGATAGCTAGATAAGTAACAATGGCAGATACTGACTTGTCGGCAATCTCTATACTCTCACCAGCTACTGCTAGAGGTGCCAGCATAAATCCTGCTTGAGCAATACCTGAATAAGCCATGAGACGTATGAGGTTTGTTTGTCGCAGCGCCATTACATTTCCTGCAGTCATTGATAATGCAGCGAGTATCCAAAGCAGTGGTTGGAATACGTCCTCTCTCCCAAAGAAACCAACAACAACGAGATTCATTAGGGCTACGAAACCTGCTGCTTTGGATGCTACTGCCAAGAAAGCTGTTACAGGAGTTGGGGCTCCTTCGTACGTGTCTGGAGCCCAGGTGTGGAAAGGAAAAGCTGAGACTTTGAAAGCAAAACCGATTACAACGAATACTATTCCTAGGGTGATTATTGATGTGCTTGACTCTCCTGAGCTAATAGAGCTGTTTATTTCTTCGAGTATTGTGCTTCCGCTGACTCCAAAAATAAGCGACATTCCATACAACATGATTGCTGAGGCAAAGACGCCCATTAAGTAGTATTTCAATCCCGCTTCGTTACTTCTAAGATCTCTTTTCCGCCATGTCGCTAACATATATGCAGGTATTGAAAGCAGTTCAAGAGCTACGAATATGGTGATTAAATCGCGAGCTGAGGCCATGATGACCATTCCCAAAATTGAGGATAGGAGCATACCGTAATATTCGTTTTCCCAGTATTCCCCTTCCGCTATGTAATTTGTAGAAAGGAGAACTACCAAGTAACCACTAAGCAAGAAAATTGCTTTGACGATGAGCGAATATTTGTCAACGATAAAAGCACCGTTAAACATGCTTCTGTCTTCTGAATCTATGGCAAGTGTGAGAATCGGTATCAGCGGAGCAAGTAAGAATAATCCTGCAAGGGCCGAGGTCATTGCTCTCCCTTTTTCTCTCCAAATCACATCAACCAAAGTTACGATAGCTCCGCCACCTAGAAGGCAAAGCTCAGGTGCGACTGCATGCCAATCAATTGGGGGTCGAACAAACTCAGGAGTTGAGGCGAGAATATTCCCTAGGGCGGATGCTGCAGATAGCATATGTTACTTCCCTGCCTCGTCTAAAAGATTTCTGATGTTGGTAAAGCAAGCTTTTCCTTCTGTTTCTCCATTACTTTCAAGACAGTTGTCGACTTCTTGACCTTGGATATCAACAGTCAGGGATTTCACCACAGCATCATCGGTTGTTGAGAAGATTGGTCTTGGGTACAGACCGAAGAAGAGAATTAGTGCAAGGATAGGAGCCCATGTGATCCACTCATACCTCTTCACATCTGTAATTTCGGGATTATCTTTGAACTCGTCAGTGGGGGTTCCCATTGCAGTCTTTTGTAACATCCAGAGAAGGTACCCGGCTGCTAGAACCGTACCTAGTGCAGCTACTACCATATATACTCGGAAAGTAGTTTCTGAAAGAATTGCTGCTGGGTTGTAGCTAGCTAAGATAGCCGGGAATTCTCCCCAGAATCCAGCTAATCCTGGTAGCCCCAAAGAAGCCATCGCGCAAAAACCTAATATCCAACCCATACGGGGTGCTGATATTAGTAGGCCTCCGAGCCGTCCCATATCCAACGTGTGGTAGCGGTCTTTCATAGAGCCGGCAAGGAAAAATAACATACCGGTGATTAATCCGTGGGCGACCATTCCAAAGATTGCAGCGTTTATACCAAAGTCAGTGAGAGTCGCAATTCCAAGCATAACGAATCCCATGTGGGCTACCGAGGAGAAAGCTATAAGGCGTTTCATATCGCGTTGAGCCAAACATCCAAGCGCTCCGTAAATGATTCCGATTACTGCGAGTAGACCTATAAAAGGAGCCCATGCAGCGGCAGCCTCAGGCAGCATCGGAATTGCGATTCGAATGAATCCGTATGTTCCTAATTTCAAGAGTACTGCGGCAAGTATGACTGACCCGACTGTGGGAGCCTGTGTGTGTGCGTCGGGTAGCCATGTATGAAATGGAAACATTGGGACTTTCACGCCAAATCCAACGAACATTCCTGCAAATATCCAAAGTTGCGCTGTTCGACTTATACCAAGAGTGGCTCCTTCAGAGAGGGCAACCATTGAGAAGGTTTGTGCTTGGTCGCCAACAATTGTTCCATCTGCTAGGAAATAAAGCGCCAGGAAACTTACGAGCATCAAAGCAGAACCAAACATGGTGTAGAGGAAGAACTTTAAGGATGCATATCTTCTGTCATCTCCGCCCCACACTGCAATCATGAAGAACATTGGTAAGAGAACCACTTCGAAGAAGACAAAGAAAAGAATAAGATCTTGAGCAACGAAAGTTCCGATCATTCCTGTTTCAAGAATGAGTATTAGAGAGAGAATCGCTTTAGGATTTCGTGGTTCAGGGAAATGTCCAAATGTATAGAAAATACACAGAGGGACTATGAAAACGGTTAGAGCAATAAGCGGTAGTGACATTCCATCAACGCCTAATATATAGCGACTGTTAATGACGCCTATCCAATCCTCATCAACACCGAATTGAAGATCTGCTGACTTTCCATAGTCAAAGACGATGAGCATGAATGCTCCGAGTGCAGCCGTTATCAGGGTTGTAAGAAGGGCTACTCCCTTAATTAAATCTTCCTGAGCTTTCGGGATAGCCATTACAGCAGCTGCTCCCACCAGTGGAAGGAAAATCATTAGGCTGAGGAGCCAATTATTATCAAAATCCATATCAGTTTCTCCTAGACAAACACAATAAATAAGCCAGCCAATATTGTGGTGGCTGCGAACATAATGGCGGCATATTGGTGAACCTTGCCGCGTTGAACAATAGTACGAGTGGTTTCACCAAGACCTTCAGATGCTTTACCTGAGAGGTTTACCGCTCCGTCAACCAAGTTCTGGTCAATCTTTTCATAAACAAAAGTTGCTGAATTTGCCGCCTGTTTCCCAACTTGGTTGACAATTTCATCAATACCTTTTTGATTAGTCCAATATGCTGCATCTGCAACGGGACCCTTGGTGCCATTGGCTATGATGTCAGTGTAAAGGTGGTCTAAATAGTATTTTTGTTTAAGAACAGTATGCCCAGCTTTTGCTAATTTGTTTTTTGAAGTTAATCCGTTGGCGAGTTCCGTTGCTGCTGGACTTTGAGCATTAACTTTAACGAAGAAGTATCGCGCCGCTAAGCCTACTCCTGTGAGAGCAACGATGGTTGAGAAGATGGCTAATGTCCAACTTGGTGTGCCGTGTGCTATTGGTGGGAAATATGTGGCGACGGGTTCAACATAGTGACCAAACCGCTCCTGCCAATTTGTTGTATCTCCGGTGAGGAAGCCTACTGGTAAATTCAGAAAGCCTGCTCCTATAGCCATGATGGAGAGGATGATAAGGGGAACAGTGATTCTCTTACCTGACTCGTGTGGGTCCCCATGCCCGTGAGTGTCTCCTCGAAACTCACCAAAGAATGTTAGGTATATGACCCTGGTCATGTAGGCGCAGGTAAGTGCAGCGCCGATTATTCCCATAACAAGCGCAAATACGTAGGAACCGTTTCCACCTGTTCCTCCGAAAAGACCCCATCCGCCTGTTCCTACAAGGATTTCGTCTTTGGACCAGAAACCAGCAAGTGGTGGTAATCCCATTAGTGCAATAGTGCAAATAATGAATGTTTTGTAGGTTGTGGGCATGAATTTTCGCATACCACCCATAGATTTTTTCATATCAAAGCTGTGAACAGAGTGGCTGACGGATCCAGCGCCGAGGAAAAGACCTGCTTTGAAGAAAGCATGAGTGAAGAGGTGGAACACCGCAGCTGTCCACGCTCCTACTCCTAGTGCCATAACCATGTAACCCAGCTGAGATACGGTGGAATAAGCGAGTACTTTTTTGATGTCATCTTGGACGAAAGCTAATAAACCCGCTCCTACCAGAGTTACCGACCCGACAAGGGCAAGTACGTTGAAACTAGATCCGGCAATGTCATACCCTTCAAAGAAGACTCCATAAAGTCGGGCAACCATATATATTCCTGCTACAACCATTGTGGCCGCATGTATCAGGGCTGAAACAGGAGTAGGTCCAGCCATGGCGTCAGGTAACCAAGTGTGAAGGATGAATTGTCCAGATTTTGACATAACTGCAGCAGTCAAACACAACGAGGCTATGAGGAGGGTGCTTTGCCCGATTTCGTTATTAATAGCAGCTACGTTGATATCAACGATGCTCCAAGATCCAGCGGACCAGAAGAGTATTATCATCCCGACTAAGAGACCCATATCGCCAACGCGGTTAGTTAAGAATGCCTTTAGCGCAGCATCTGAGTTTGGTTTTTCTTCCCACCAATGACCTATTAACGCAAATGAACACACGCCCACTAGCTCCCAACCAACAATTGTTTGGAGAATGTTCTCGCTAAGGACGAAGAAAAGCATGGACGCTGAAAATAAACTTAGGAAAGCAAAATAGTGGGTATATCTTCGGTCTCCTGATACGTAATCGGTTGAATAAACATGCACAAGAAGAGATACGACCGTAACCACAAAGAGCATCATGACTGCCAGACCGTCCACCATAATACCGACTTGGAATTTCTTGCCCCCAGTTTCCCACCATGTGAATCGTTCAATTACTGCATCAACAGCAACTGCTTCGTATCCTGATTCTTCGCCAGCGGCAAATACATTCATTTGCTCTGCTGATGCCACCTCAATAGGTTCTGCAAAAGCGTTTTCTTCTAGACCCGGGGAGGAGCTTTCACTATATTTTTCTTCGGTTTCGTATGTGGAACTCTTTTTATAGTTGTCGCTTGCGTTATCGACTTGGTTGATCCATTGGCCGACGCAGCAAATTGCGAGAATCAGTGAGAGTGCAATAGCTGTGATGCCGAATTCTGCACCTTTGTATTTCATTTTCTTTCCAAAGAATAAAATTAGGAAGAAGGACAGTGCAGGCAGTGCGGGTATTAACCACGCTGTTTCTAGAAACCAGCCAGTTGCTTGTACCGATTTGGAGGGTATTCCTGCTGCGAGAGTAAATAGATTTGCCATGTTCATCCCTTCATCTGGTCTATTTCAGACAAATCAACATTTTTCTTATTTCGGAATATCAAAAGAACGATTGCGAGCCCGACGCCTACTTCTGCTGCTGCTATTGCGATGACGAATAGTGCGAAGACTTCTCCGGCGATATTGTCTGTTAGCGCGGAGAAAGCTACCAAGTTTATGTTTACTGCATTGAGGATTAATTCAATGGACATTAGAACCATTACGCCATTTTTGCGGGCAAGTACACCATAAATTCCTATGCAGAAAAGGACTGAGCTTAGAAGTAGATATTGTGTGATGGTCATGCGACTTCTTTCCTAGCAATGACAACTGCTCCTATGAGCGCTGCAAGGAGAAGCACAGAAACTGCTTCAAATGGGATAATAAAATCAGAGAAGATGGAGTCAGATACTTGTGCTGCTGTTGTTACCGTTTCTTTGGGGAGCTCTTCTCCTCGGTAGCTGTCAATAATTGAATACGACATTACAGCGAACATCAGTGTCCCTATCACTGCAGGTAAGACTCTGTTAGGCATGTTTATATTTTCTTCATCACCGATGCTCGCTTTTGTAAGCATGACGCCGAAGAGAAGTAGAACGATTACAGCACCGATGTAGACCAAGATTTGTGTTACGCCTACAAATTCAGCGCCTAGCAATAAAAACTGACCAGCTACTCCGGCAAGAACAAGCACGAGCCAGAGTGCAGCATGCACGATGTTCTTTGTTGTGACAACCTTCAGCGCCGATACGATCATAAGAAGTGCGAGGATAGCGAAGAAGACATTTTGTGCAACCATTATCGTGGCACCTTCCTTACTTTCTGCTCTGAGCCATCTTCATATTCTTCGAAGTCGGGTACAGTCTCCATCCATTCTCCGAGTCTTTCCTTGTCATGAAGCAGATCAGCTAATTTTAGTTCGGAAAATTCGTATTCGGGTGTCCAGAATAGTGCGTCAAATGGGCATACCTCTACACAAATGCCGCAGAACATGCAGAGAGAGTAGTCAATATCAAACCTGTCTAGAGCATTGACTTGTCTAGGTTTCCCTCCCTCTCGTCGGGGTGGTGCTAATTCTTTGTGTCCTTCGATATAGATACACCAGTCTGGGCACTCTCGAGCACATAACATGCATGCTGTACAGTTTCCTTCATGAAGAGCTATGACCCCACGCGCTCGGGCTGGGGGTGCCTCTTTGACGTGTGGGTATTGAACAGTCAAAGCCCCCTTGCTTGGTTTTGGGATTGGTTTTAGAAGCCCATCAGGGAAGAGCGTTTGAATCATGGTTCTAAATGTGACTTTTAATCCTTTTAGGATTCCTGGTAGCTGTGACATCAGTTCAATCCTCCAGTTGCGAGAAGTTTCTTATCGATTCTTTTTAGAAGGTTCATAACGCTACCTTTAGTACGCCTGTTATGGCAATATTTGCGAGGCTCAGTGGGATCAGGAATTTCCATGCCAATCGTTGTAGCTGATCTTCTCTGAATCTTGGGAATGTGAATCTGAACCAGAAGATTAAGAAAGCAATGAGCATTGTTTTGGTTGCGAGTACTAGTGGGCCTATGACATTGAATACTTGACTTCCAGCATCAATTCCTGGGACGTACCAACCCCCAAAGAATAGTACTGCGGCTATTGCTGAGAAGACCCCTGCTGAAGCAAATTCGCCGATGAAGAATAAGAGAAACCTTATACCCGAGTATTCTGTTAGGTATCCGGTTACTAGTTCGGATTCTGCCACAGGCATGTCAAATGGTGCCTGAGTGAGTTCTGCTTGGACTGCAATCATGAAGATAACGAAACCGATGAATTGCGTGAGAATAAATGGGTTTCCTATTCCTCCCCAACCAAAAATTTCTCCTTCTGCCTGTGCGAGTACGATTCCTTGCATGTTCATGGTTCCTGCTTGGATTACTACGCCGACTACAGCAAGAATTAGAGGTAATTCATAGGCAATGAGTTGGCCAGCTGCGCGGATTCCTCCCATAAGAGAGTATTTGTTTGCTGAGGACCAGCCCGCCATCAAAATTCCTATAACTGAAACTGAGGACACGGCCATCGCAAGGTAGATTCCGGCATCGAGGTCAACGAAGAGAGCGTCGGGCCCAGCTGGCAGCACTACGACAAGTAGGAAGGTTGACATGAGTACGACAAATGGGGCCGCAGCAAAAACGAATTTATCTGCTTTTGATGGAAAGATATCTTCCTTCTGTAGCCATTTACCCACTTCGGCTAGCAGTTGTAGAGATCCATATGGACCGGCTTCCATAGGACCAAGTCTGCTTTGCATGAAGGAAATCGCCTTAAATAGGTATAGATAGACGATTGTTCCCGCTGGAAGTAGAACGGCTAACAGTCCTATAGGAACTTTTATCAGGAACGTTTCCTGCCACCATGAGGGATTGAGTGCGAGTAATTCAATCATCGGTCAATATCTCCAAGGATGAAGTACAAAGAAGCAAGTATGGAAATTATGTCAGGGACGAATACATCCTTTAGGATCCATGGCGTAATTGACATATTTGAGAAACTTGCTGATCGAATTTTTACTCTGAAAGGGGTAAGGTCACCTTTACTTACGACGTAGTAGCCCATTTCTCCCAGCGGGTTTTCGGTTGCTACGTAGGCTTCTCCTGCTGGTACTTTTATGATCCTCGGGACTTTTGCCATGATCGGACCTGAAGGTATGGAACCAAGGAGTTGATCTATGATGTTGCAAGCTTCACGAGTTTCTTGAAGTCGAACCCAGAATCTTGCAAATGAGTCTCCATCAGGATGGGTCCATACCTTCCAGTCAACTTGGTCATAAACAAGTCCGACGTTGGCATCGCGTCGGATATCCCAATCCACACCTGAAGCTCTTAGGTTTGCTCCCGATAGACCATATGAGAGTGCGACGTCCCCCGGTATGACGCCGATGTTACGGGTGCGGGCTTGGAATATTTCGTTACCTAGGACGAGTTCTTCCATTTCGTCGCAAAAGGATTTCATTCTGTCAAGTGCGCCTCGTGTTTCTTCAATCCAACCTTTTGGCAAGTCATCTTTAAGTCCGCCTATTCTGTCAAAATTAGGGTGGAAACGTCCTCCAGTGACACGCTCAATTTGGTTTAAGACGAATTCTCTATCGCGGAAAGCGTAAAAGACAGGTGTGGTTGCGCCGACTTGGACAGCCATATCACCTAGGAAGAGGCAAACGTTAGCTATTCGACTTAGCTCAAACAGGATAGTCCGTATCCATTGTGCACGAGGAGGTGCTTCAACTTCCATCAGTTGCTCGGCTGCGAGGATAAATGGCACTTCATTCGCAAAGCTTCCTAACCAATCAATTCGGTTGATTAGGGTAGTTACTTGGGGATAGGTGCGAACCTCAGTTAGTTTTTCGTAGCCTCGGTGCATGTAGCCCATTATGGGTTCTGCTGCGAGTACTTTTTCTCCATCTAGTTTTGCGATAATTCGGAGAGTCCCGTGAGTTGCGGGATGTTGAGGGCCTAGATTAAGTGTCATTCCTTCGTCTGTTTCAACTTCAACATTCACTCTTGCGTCTGCAGCTTGTGAAGCTATGTATGCAAGTTGTTCATTTTCCGTGGTTATGCTCATTTATCTTCTCCAGGCATAGCTTCTACATCAACAATTCCAGGCCAGGGTTTCATTCGTCTTGATAGAAGTGGGTAGTCTTTTCTCAGTGGGTGACCTTCAAAGTCTCCAGGTAGATAGATATTTCTCAAATCGGGGTGTTCGTCGAAAGTCACGCCGAACATTTCTCGAGCTTCCCGTTCGTGCCAGTTAGCTCCTGGGTAAATTGGAATAAGAGATAGCGCTCTTGGACTTTGGTTATCAAGATCAGCTTTTACTAGTATTCCTATTCCGTTTGAAATTGAATAGACGCGACATATAAGTTGGAATCGAGTATCCCCCCCTGTGTAGCCCCATTCCATTTGTTCAGGTTCGGTTGGTTCTTGTTCGGGTTCAATGTCTTGTTCTGTATCAAGTTCTCTTCCATAGGGTGATGGCATCCAATCAATGACGGATAACCAGTCAAAAAAAGTGCAATCCAGCTCATCATGGAGATACTGAGCTGTTTGCCGCCAGTTTTCACTTGAGACTCGTATCCATAAGCCTCTGTTGGGCGCTATGTGTGATGAGAGGACCGTTTCGCCCAATCCCTCAATGATTTGAGTTAGTGTTTCTTCGGCTTTTTCATCTACCTCAACGACTTCTTCCTCTACCACAGCTACAGCGGTATCCGTTTCTGTTGTTGCAGAAGAGAGTTGATCATCAGTTGATTGTTCAGCCTCAGCTTTTTCTCTTGCTGCTTGGGCTCTCTTGAGGAGGTGCTCAGGAATTTCAGCCATGGCTTCCTCCTTGTTCGTATTGTGTGGGAGAGGGTTTACTCAACAACAATTGGATCACCTTTCCACCGTTCTGCCATGTCTTCGTTCATGATTCTCTCTTGAAGTAAAACAATTCCTTCAAGAAGCGCTTCGGGCCTTGGTGGGCACCCTGGAACATACACGTCGACTGGAATAATTTGGTCCACACCTTTTGTGACAGAGTATGAATCCCAGTATGGTCCACCACAGTTTGCGCATGACCCCATGGAGATAACATATTTAGGATCGGGCATTTGTTCCCATAGCCTTCTCACCGCAGGTGCCATCTTGTCGGTTACTGTCCCAGAAACAACTAAGAAATCAGCCTGTCGAGGGCTTGCTGGAAGCGGAATAACCCCTAGTCGCATGACGTCATACCGTGGAGACGCGAATGCGGCCCCCATTTCAATCGCACAACATGCTAGTCCCCACTGATATACCCACATTGAGTAGCGTCGACTCATATTTAGCAATTTTGTGAGTGATTTGGGCATTTTCCCAGATTCAACTAATCCCATGTCGTATCCTTTTTGAGAGCTTTTTTAGAACCATTTAAGTACTCCTTTTCGCCAGGCATATAGGAGCCCTAAGAGTAGAATAAAGATGAAGATCGCCATTTCAACGAGACCAAAAAGCCCGTACTGTTCGAGGCGTGTTGCCCATGGAAATATGAAGACTGCTTCAACATCAAACATAACAAAAAGCAGCGCGAAGATGTAATATCGGATATTGCTTTGGGTCCACCCTGTGCCAACAGGGTCAACTCCTGATTCGTAAGTTAGGTATTTTTGGTCTTGCTTTCTTGCGGGTCTGATTAGCGCGCTGAGCCCTACAAAGGCACCGACGAGTGCACATGCAAGCACGCCAAAAACGGCGACTGTGAGATAGCTGCGTAGAAATTCAGACACGTTGATAAATAGTAGTTACTTGGGGCCATTCGGACCAAGGTGTACAGCACAAGATAGCCCAAACGAGAGGCTTAAACGTGGTTAAGGAGGGTTTAGTTTGATTTGTTTTTTGGTGATTCGCCATCCCTGACGTGTGAGGGTGTTCCCTTACTTGGTAATAGTTCTTTAGTAGGGAGTTTAAATAGTTCATTTTTAATTCGATATCAACGCTGGTATGGCTCTTTGGACCATTTCCACTAGGGGTTCTGGCCAAATTCCGAAGAACATGGTTGCGAGCACGGCAATAACGAGCACTACTCCAATTTCAGTTGGGATATGAAGCTTTGTATCGTCTTGGTCTTTTTCTGGTTTAGACAGCCAGACTTTTACAAGAATCCGTAGATAAAGGAATGCTCCTATGACGGCTGCAATCATGGCGATTATGGCGAGCAAATAGGATCTTTCTTCTATCGCAGCTTCGATAATATAAAACTTTGCAAAAAATCCAGAAGTCAGAGGTATTCCTGCCTGTCCTAGTAGGAAAACAGTAAACGTTATTGCCAATAAAGGTTTTCGCGTGGCTAGACCAGATAATGAGTCAAGATTCGTTTGGACTGCTGTGTCTCCGGCATTTATTGCTACGACTGTGAAGCTGCCTATAACCATAAATGCATATGTCGCTAGATAGAAAAGAACTGCTTTCACTCCTTGGTCTGATGCAGCCTGTGTGCCTACTAGCAAGTAACCAGCGTGGCTTATGGAAGAGTATGCGAGCATCCGCTTTAGGTCAGTTTGTACGATAGCTAATAACGATCCGGTTAATAATGTGGCGATAGCGATTGCGTAGATGACAGGTTGCCAGTCAGCCCGATATTCTCCGAGGGTAACGTAAAGTACTCTCAGGATTGCTGCAAATCCAGCTGCTTTAACTACAGAAGCCATGAAGGCAACAAACGGAGTCGGTGAACCTTGATAGACATCTGGCGACCAAAAGTGAAATGGCACTGCTGCGACTTTGAATGCTAGACCAACGATTAATAAGGCTAGAGAGGCAAGTAAGAGGGTGTCATTTGTCAATTCAACTTCTTGAGTAAAATCTCTGATTGCTGAGAATGACGTTGACCCAGTAGCTCCATAAAGTAGAGCTATTCCGTATAGTAAGAATCCCGAAGCGAATGCTCCAAGAACGAAATATTTTAGACCTGCTTCTTGCGACTGAATTCGCCTCGAATTCATGGCAGCCAGAATATAAGAGGAGATTGACAGGACTTCGATGCCTAGGAAGAGAATTATGAAGTCATTTGCTCCTGCCATGATAATCCCGCCAGTAGCTGCAAGGAGCATCAGAACATACGGTTCTGGCCCATCTATTTTTTCTCTTTTAAGAAAAGTTTCTGCTAGCGGAGAAATAAGGATTATGCAGACCGTTATCAACATCGTTACAAATATGGAGAATCCATCTACACCAAATGCACCTGCGAGAGTTGAATAGGGACCTTCGGATTTATTTTGTACTTTACCCCATAGAGAAAATGTGCTGCTAAGTGCGGCAACGGCAGCTAGTTGAGTATAAACCGAAGCAAATTTATTAGTTACCCTCTCTGGGAAAAGCGAACAAATAGTTAGTAACAATACTCCTGCTGTGGCAAGAATGATTATGGGCAATAATCCAGTCCAGGCTACGGATGGTGTTTGTATTGACTCATGGGCTAACACGCTTATTACGCTCATTCGTGATCTCCTGAGTGGCTTCCATCCTCATGTTCAGATTCATGATCATGGTGACTGTCGTGATGCGAATCGCCATGTTTATCGTAAGAATGTGACTCATGAGTTTCCTTTAATAAATCACTAAAGGTTGTTCGGTTCTGCGTGGTTGGTACTGGTTCTGTGAACGACCCATCTTCAATTGTCTCTTCAATGTGGGAAATGAGTTTGTCAACAGCTGGTTCGATTCGGTTAAGCATTGGTTTAGGGTAAATACCCAAAAAGACAATAGCCACGATAAGGGGCAATAACGTTAGGCGTTCCCAGTTGGTGAGGTCCTTTGTTGGCTCATCCTCTGAGATTTGAGGACCATGGAATACACGCTGGTACGCCCAGAGTAGATAAAGTGCCGCAAGTATCACTCCTGTTGCTGCGATGACAGCCCACCACCTGTTTGCTGTAAATGTTCCAAGAAGTATGAGGAATTCTCCTACAAATCCATTAAGTCCAGGCAGTCCTATTGACGAAAGCATTACAAGTGTGAAGACGCCAGCAAGTACAGGAGCTGATTTCTGGATGCCACTTAGTTCGGAAATCTGACGTGTGTGTTTTCGTTCGTAGATGATACCAACGAGCATGAATAGGGCGCCTGTTGAAAGTCCGTGGTTAATCATTTGCACAGTTGCGCCTTGAATACCTTGAGTGTTGAGGGCAAAGGTACCAAGAATTATGAACCCTAGATGTGCAATTGATGAATATGCAACAAGTCGCTTAAGGTCTTTTTGCATAGTCGCGACTATTGCACCGTAAACGATTCCGATGACTCCTAAGGTTAGGAATAGGGGTGCGAAGAAGTGGGAAGCTTCTGGGAAGAGGAAGAGTCCGAAACGGATAAAGCCATATGTTCCAAGTTTTAACATGACACCTGCAAGTATGACTGAACCGGCAGTCGGTGCTTCTGTATGAGCGTCAGGTAGCCATGTATGAACAGGGAATAGCGGAACTTTTACGGCAAAAGCTATAGCGAAGCCGAGGAAAAGAAGCCTTGAAGTATTTGTTGCGATTACAGGATTTGTGGCAATTTCTAGAAGGTTGAAGGTGAGTTCAGAGTCACTGTTCTGAGCATGCAAAACAGCTAATGAAACAATGCTGACCAGCATTAAGGCAGATCCAAACATGGTGTAGAGGAAGAACTTTGTTGCTGCATATTGTGCGTTTCCATGTCCCCATTTACCTATGAGGAAATACATGGGGATCAGGACAATTTCAAAGAAAACAAAGAACATGAAGAGATCCAAGGATACGAATACTCCCATACACCCTGTCTGTAAGAGTTGAATCCAAATGTAGTAAGCCTTGTGATCGTGTTTGGGGTTTATTGCAATAACGACGAATGGGAATAATAATCCGGTTAGGACCACAAGGAAGAGGGAAATTCCGTCAATCCCTGCGAACCATTCGATTCCGAGGCTCTTGATCCATGTTTGCTGAGAAATAAATTGGAATTCTCCATTTGTTTCAAAAGCAGTCAATAACCAAACTGAAATCGCTCCTGTTACACCAGTGAAAATAGTAGCTAGCATTTTGTGTACACCAATGCGCGCGTTTGGTGTTAATGCCACAGCTATTGCTCCGAAAACTGGTAGGAGTACGAGAACGGGTATGGTCTGGAAGGTGGTCTGATATTGTGACGCAGCTAACAAGCTTGAAAATGTCATCAGAAACCCATCCTTGATACGAAATAGGCAATAACTGCGACTGCTCCAATGAACATGCCCAACGCATAGCTTCTAATCAGCCCTGTTTGGAGGCTTCGCATTTTAGTACTGATGCGTTGCGTTACTTTACCTACTCCATTTACTGCTCCATCGATAACCTTTTGGTCAAATAGGGTTGTGGCCTCAAAACTTTTTCGTCCCGGTCCGCCCATAAAATTACTGACCGTTGAATCAAATCTCCATGCTTCTTCAAGGACGGAATGTTCAATTTTCTTGGCTAGGGAGCGGTTTTTTAGGTACACGAATGCTGCAGCTAAAACTCCTGAGGTAGCCCCTACTATTGCAATTATCGCAAGAATCCATTTTGTTTGACCTGAGGCAGTTACATGCACTTCATTTCCAAAGAGTATTGGTTCGAGCCAATGTTCCAAATGCTTTGTGTCATAACTGAAGGGAAGATTTAATAGCCCGGCGACAGCAGCTAATCCGGACAGTATCACGAGAGGTATCCACATGACGGTTGGGGATTCATGGGGTTCTATTTCATGTGTATCTTCGTCTTCAATGCCTGTTTCT
>CESM01027978.1_pt1 | contig 21807 bp, 25 predicted proteins | sample 361421 | NCBI WGS metagenome assembly CESM01 (sample SAMEA2622219, study PRJEB7988) | marine metagenome | isolation source: saline water (ENVO:00002010), including | reverse complement strand
AAAGACTATGTCAAAGAAGCAAATTTCAAGGAAAAGCAACTCAGAATTAGTCAAGACTATCGACGAACTTAAAACAGCGTCAAGGGAAAATGATGCGCCAATATGGAAAAGTATTGCTAAAAAATTAGAGGGACCTAGTAGAAATTGGCCTGTAGTTAACATAAGTAAAATTGAATACAATGCTGCTAAAAACGGGAAAGTCGTAATTCCGGGAAAGATAATGGGGAGCGGAAATCTAAGTAAGAAGGTTACTGTCTCAGCATATAGCTTCACAAAATCTGCAATCCAAAAAATTGAAGACGCAGGTGGAAAATGTATGATTTATAACGATTTTATTAAAAAGAATCCTACTGGTAAAGATGTTATGGTGATTGGTTAATGAAAATATTAGACGCAAGTGGGTGCATCATGGGAAGACTGGCTAGCCATGCAGCAAAGAGTTTGCTAAATGGTGATGAAATACATATTATTAACGCAGAAAAAGCTATGATTTCCGGAAATAGGGATAGTGTTGTTGGAGAATATGTTGAAAAAAGACAATTGAACCATCCAAGAAAGGGCCCCTTTTATCCTCGAATGCCTCATCTCATGCTGAAGAGAGCTGTAAGAGGAATGATCCCTTACCAAAAACCACGTGGAAGAGAAGCATTTAAAAGATTACGAGTTGACATTGGGAAGCCTTCCTCTGTTGAAGATGCAAAGGTGGAAACTGTAGATAAAGCTCAAATCAATGATAATACTAAATATGTATCACTTGGTGATGTATCCAAAATATTAGGAGCTAAATTCTAAAATGGCAAAAATCGTTCATACAAGTGGTAAAAGAAAAACTGCAATTGCGAGAGCTACTTTCAAATCCGGCAAAGGACGTGTCAGAATTAATAATAAACCTGTTGAATTTTACCAACCAGAATTAGCAAGGCTTAAAATTCAAGAACCGTTAGAATTAGCTGGGAAACAAAAAAACCGTATTGACATTAATGTAAGTGTTGCAGGCGGTGGAGTTATGGGTCAAGCTGAAGCTACTAGAACTGCAATTGCTAGAGGCATTATAGAGTGGTTTGGTGATGAAGATTTACAGAAGTTATTCCAAAGTTATGATCGTGCACTCCTAGTAAACGATACAAGACGTAAAGAGCCTAAGCATCCGCTAGGACGTGGAGCGAGGAAAAAGAGGCAAAAGTCATACAGGTGATTTAAAAATGTTAATACCAGTGAGATGTTTCAGTTGCAACAAAGTTGTAGGCGGGACCTATGAAGAATTCGTTGAAAGAAGAGAAGGTGGCGAAGATCCTGCAAAAGTGATGGATGATTTAGGAATCAAACGATACTGCTGTAGAAAAATCTATGTATCACATTTAGACTTGATTGATGAGTTACTTCCATACGATTAATTTTTTTAACATCGTTCAAAATTTGTTATTGGGGTCCCGTGGGGTAGCTTGGCATCCTTGTACCTTGGGGTGGTATAGACTCCAGTTCAAATCTGGGCGGGACCACCATAAATCAACATACTAAAGATAATGAACCAATTATTCCTGAATCTTTTCCCAAAGCTGGCTCGGTAATTAAATCGAAAAGATTACCTAAAGGAATGAAGTTATTCCAAAATTTACCTATATTATCTCTTATCATTGAAAGTAAATGTTTTTGAGACATTACTCCTCCACCTAAAATAATCTTATCTGGAGAGTAATTACTTATTATATTTATCAGACCCAGGGACAATAGTTGCGCTTCAATAGCCCAAGCCTCATGATTCTCCGGTAGTTCCTCAGGGTCAACTCCCCACCTAGCCTTCATTGATGGGCCACTTGCCAATCCTTCCCAACAATCTCCATGTAGATTACATACTCCAGTATAATTTTCTTTATTAGGTATCTTCATGTGACCAGCTTCTAAATGAAAATTACCTCTGTGAGGTTTTCCATCTAAAAGTACACCAACGCCTATGCCTGTCCCAACTGTGACATATGCTAGTGTTTTACATTTGGCGCCTAATCCATAATTATATTCACCAATTGCTGCAGCATTTACGTCAGTATCTATGGAAATGGTTGCACAAATTTTTTCCAACGAATGAAATACATTAACACCTTTCCAGAAGTCCTTACTTTCAGACACAATTGTGCCAAAGTTCTCTGATTCTGAATTTAAAATGACTGGTCCAAAGGAACCTACACCTAGCTTCTTTATAGAATATTCACTAAAGAAAGAATAAATCTCAGAGAAAGTATTTTCAGGATAACTGGTACAAATAGTTTTTTTTGAAATAATGTTCATTGGAGACTCTGCCACAGCTAGTATGCACTTCGTGCCTCCGAGTTCTATACCTCCAAACATAATTAACACAATGCAGGAAATAGTTAAAGTTTATCGTATTAATGGATGGTGCGGGGGGAGGGATTTGAACCCTCGTACCACTAAGGACTGGGACCTAAACCCAGCGCAATTGGCCTGGCTATGCGACCCCCGCTTGAAATACCTCTGGAAAGATGAATTAATAATAGAATTGGTCTACAAAGTTTATAAATAAGAACGCCATGGTTCAAATATAATATTAGCTGTTAAATTAAGGACAAAAAGATTATATGAAAGAGGAAAAACACTTTTCAGAATTAGAAATTGAAAATCTAGAATACATCTACAGAGATTTTGTTGCAAAAAGTTCTATATTCGCCTTACTCTCCATAATAATTCTTTTCCTAATAAGTCCAAATTTTTTTGACAGACTGCAATATGAAGATGGATACATTGAGAATTTAACTGTCTTCTTCCTTTTTATTGCTATAATAGGCATCGGAAGATACATACTAAACGAATTAAAGCACAGACGTGTTACAAACTTAAAACGTTTGTTTGTAACTATACAAATGTTTGCCTTTTTTTCAGTTGCACTATATGCATCACTTCAGGAATTAGAATTTGGCCAAAGAGCTATAGGTTATGAATTGTCGGACTCTTCTAAAGATGTCACTAAAGGAAATGCGATGAATCTTCACCATCGAGAAAATATGGAAATTTTTCTTGCATTTGGTGCAATAGTATTTTCAACTTATACCTCAATAATCCCACACGCATTTCGAAGGCCTTGGAGTGAAACATTAATACCTGCTAAATTGTCGCATTTAAGCACCTGGATATTGAAAATTCCAAGATCACTTGTTCCCGCTTTCATTGTTGGAATAATATTGATTCTTATAGAAATTCTGTCACCACTTGTAACTGAAGAATTAGAGGAATTCAATGAATATTCTGAAGTATGTTTTGCCTACGCTTTAGCCCTACTTGGAACATATCTTTGGAGGACTGTCGAACAGGACAGATTTAATTAACATAATCAGGATAGTATAATATGCTTGAAGATATAAAGAACAAAATTAACCAAAATGTAAAGGGAATAAGTAATGAAATTAACAATTCTGCATCTGTAGCATCAGAAATGGCAAAAAATAAAGCTGATTCTGTAGTCCTGGGCTTGGCAACAAAGATTATTATTTCATCTATGAATGGAATTGCCAATAAAGGTTTTTCATATATTAATAATGACAAAAAATACCAAAGTATAATTGATAAAACCTGGGAAATGCTACCGTTGCCTATGAGGCTAGTAGGAAAAGATACACTAAATTATGAAGACAATATGTTTTTTCTAAGAAAACGTATTTTTGGAAAGGACAAAGAAAGACCTAAAGTAGATTCGAAAGACGAGAGTATTATCTCTAAAACTATTAAAAAAATGTTTTCTTAAGATGTCAGTAATTAAATGTGAAAATCTTTCTAAAAAATATGGCGAAGTAGAAGCTTTAGCTGATGTAGAACTAGAAGTAAAGGAGGGTGAGTTCTTTGGACTTTTAGGACCTAACGGAGCTGGCAAAACTACACTACTAAAAATTCTTACCTGTCAGTTAAAATCTTCAAGAGGAAAAGCTGAAGTTTTTGGGCTAGAAACTTTCAACCATTTTAAAGATATAAAAACAAGAGTAGCAATTGTTCCCGAGCAAGAATCTCCTCCTAGTTTCCTAACGCCCAGAGAAGTATTAGAATTAGTTGTTAATATAAGAAAGATTGATGATAATCAAATAGACTATTGGTTAAATTTCTTTGAACTCGATTTAATGGAGGGTAGAGTTTGTCGCAACTTGTCTAGAGGTCAGAAGCAAAAAGTCATGTTAGCCTCGGCCTTCATATCTAAGGCTAAACTCATGTTTTTGGATGAACCATTCATAAATCTTGATCCTCTTGTTCAGTCCAAGGTAAGGCAATGGCTAAAAGAATACGTGGATGATGGTGGAACTGTGTTCATTAATACACATTTACTAGAAAATGCTGAAAGATTGTGCCATAGAGCTGCTATTATACATCAAGGTAGAATTCAATCTCTCATCAATTTAAAAGACTTAAAGAAACAAAATCTTACGCTTGAAAAACTATTCCATGAGATTGTTAAATGAATAGACTAATTTTGATAAGGATGCTTCAAGAAGAAATTCGCCTAAACACTAGCTTTGCTAGTGGTAAAGGATTCTTTTCTTTTCCAATACTAGTAATGATTTCTGGATTATTAGCTATATTATTTGCTGACGTGATGATAGATGATATAGGATATCGAGATTATTTACAAATACTGCATATTTCAGCAATATTTTATGGTCTTTTTGCAGGCTCTCTAGCTTTCTTTGGAAACGAATTCCTTGAAAGAATATTTGGATACTTTGGATTGATACTGGGGCTTTCAACTACACAGCCTATAACCCAAAAAAAAATTACTTTCTTATATTTTTGCAAGGAAATTATATTTTATACCTTATTTACAATGATACCTGCTTTGGTAGGTGCAATTATTGGAACTGCTTATACTGATATTAGTCTAACAAATCTTTTGATATTTAGCCTTACTTTATATTTTTCATTTTGTACAGGGATATCTTTCTCTTATTATATTTCTAGTTTTTACAGAATTTCGTTAAAAAAAACCATTTTATCGGCTATAATCTTCATCATCAGCTACTCCGTAATATTCTATAATTATGAAATAACAGGAAGTCTTGAATGGTATTTGAATCGGCAAATAAATCTATTATTCTTAGGTGCTGCCATTCCCATTATTTTATCACTAATTGCTACCATGAATATTAAAGAATACAATAATACCACCAGCATAAGCATAATAGGATACAAAAATAGATTCAAAGAATACACTCAAAAATATAATTGGGCAAAAGAAATAGGCATACCTGGAATTATTGCAAAAGAAAGAATAGATTTGGAAAGGAGTAAAACTGGAACAAAAATGTTTTTTTCATTCCTATTCCCGCTTGGATTCCTGACATTCATGAACTGGTTTTTGGATAGAGGATTGCCTATACAAATTGATTTTAATACTATATTTTATGGAGTTATGATTGGGTTTTTTGGCACAATGCTTTATTCTTGGTTAAATTCAATTGATACTCCACAATTTTATTCAACTCTTCCAATAACTGTCTCCGATATAATAAGAGCGAGATTATTCTTATTTGGAACTATCACTTGGTGGATTCCATTAATTTTTATGACACTTATTTCCTACATGAGTAATGAATTAAGTTTGCTTCCAATCGGATTAATAGTAATGATAACTGTTGGAATTTACATAGTAAATTATACTGCAATGTCTACTGGATTAAAAACTAATTCGGCTCTTTTTGACGCTTTTGTTTTCATCAAATTCTTCCTAGTATCTGTTCCACCCATGATTGCAATGACAATACTAAGCTTAGCAATTAATCATAGACCCTCCACCATCCTAGTGGCACTATCTCTTATCTGCGGAATTTTATCATTACTGAGCCTTGCTTTTTATAGAAAAATTGAGTCAAAATGGATTGCCGAGAGTTTTGATTAGCAATATATAGATACATCAAATAATATTATATGGCTGAAAAGAAAGGTAATAATAATAATAAAAAGAGGAAAAAAGGAAATGAAATCTCAAAGCCGAAAAGAAGATTTAGAATCAATAAAAAGCTAGACGGAAATTCTGGAATTATTTTTATAGGTCATGACGACCCTTTCCTCTATTTCCCAGACATGATGTCATATTTTAGTAGGGATGAAATCGAAAATGTTCACTTAAAAGCTAGAGGAAAATCAATTTCCAATGCAGTTAACGTAGCTGAGCAATTTAAAAATCGTTTCAAAAAAGAAGTTGAAGTCCACATTCACAATGTTGAAATTGGAACTGAAGAGGTTCCTCGCAAAGATCGTAAGGGAAATATCAAAATGTCTTTTATTGATATAACTATGTTAAAATCTGAAAAAGCCCGAACTTAACTTGATTCTTTCATTTCTCGATGTGTGGCTGAAGGAATAACTGAAAGTTTACCATCAAACTCTTTATTATATGATCCAGAGGTTAAATTATTAATTGCAATTGCGAGGGCAGCTACTTCCGAATGAGGCTGATTGCCTATGGAAATATTATAGTCAGAATACTCAAAAACCCATGCTGGAACCTTCTCAGCCCCTACAATAAATAGTACATCTTTGCCGTTATTACTAATTTCCTTTATTTTTTTATCAATTGGCAAACCAAACATAGTTAAATGAATTATCTGAGAGGTAGAAGACTTAACAAGCCCTTTTGGATTTGAGATTGGGACAATAGAGAAATCTCCTCCAAATTTTTTGACTACTTCTTCAACAGAACTTACCACTCTACTATCTGGACTTGAAAGATATATCCTTGATGCACCGAAAGCTCTAGCGGTCAAAGCTACATGCGTTGTTATTCTCTTATCTCTTTCCGGCCTATGCCCTATCCTCAATACTTCGTAATTTAGCATAACTATTCTTCAGTAGCCGAAGAACCATCATCTACTCTGCCACGGATACTGTCGTGTACTAATAAACCTATAAATTGTAATATTATACCGCTAAGAATATATGTTACATTTTCAGAATTAAAATTGTCTTTAACAAAGATATCATCAACAATCTCAACAATACCTGCCAAGATAAGACCCATACTTGCTACAGTGAAAATGAATCTCACAATATTAATATTGAAAACACCATCTCGCAAATAGGTATCAATTGTTCGTGCGACTTCAATAATCACTAAGGCAAATAAAAATAATAAAAGAATACCATCCAAGGACAGAAAGGCCAAAACCATACCTAATATTCCACCACCAGAATTAGCTGATTCCTGCATCTGATCAAGGCCCTGTGTGAGCCCGACAATCATCATCAAAGCAGCAATTAACCAAGCATAAGAATAGAGGGGGACTCGTTCACTTGTAACCGTTAACAAATCGGTATAAAATTTCTTTATAGCTTCTTCCCAACCTGCAACTTTAACCAACAAATAACCACCAAGTATTACCCATATTGCCCCAGAAGCTATCTCCGATGAGCCCAAAAGACTCGCTAACCCCCAGGCTAATGCTATTAATGCCATAGGAAGTATGAACTGGCGCTGGATTTTTGGATCTTCCATCTTATGAATTATGGTATAAAGCGTGTCTTCAATTGGTCTAGATTGCTGAACTACAACCATTCTTGTTGAATCGATTCTCAATCTTGAACGAATAATTGGCTCTAATTCTCTATCTTCAGCCCCATCACTAACAAGTATTGCTCTTGTTGCTCCAGTTTTTGAGATGACTTGATCTAAGGTATTGGCTATTTTCATGTCGGATTTGGTTCCAACCCTAACGTCTCCACATATTGTAACAACCTCAACTTTCTTTCCCTTTTCCAATAATTGATCATATGTTTTTATGGCTGCAAGCATCGTATTAGTATCACTTTCCTCGGGATCTGAAAGGCCTAACTCCAAACTTGCCCGGATGTTTGCTTCACGTCCCACAACTGGGCTCCGGATACCCGTTTTTCTACCCAAATCATTGTCCCTATCTATCGCAATAACAAGTAGACTCATGCCTCTAAAGCAATTGCTTAGTATATTAATGTTACTTCGAGACGATTCTTTAAATATTAGCGTTTGTGCGTCAAGTATACTGAGGAGTTAAATGGCAGAATTCAAAACAGTAATAGCCGACCCGAAAGAAAAGAAAGCTTATCAAAAAGTCCTTGCCGAAGATAAATCCAACGCTCTTGTTGGTAAAACTGTTGGTGAGGAAATTGATGGAATCTTCTTGGATTTACCAGGTTATCGTCTAAAAATAACCGGAGGATCAGACAATTCTGGCGTCCCGCTTAGAGGAGATATAGGTGGAAACCAGAGAAGAAAACTTCTAATGACTAAATCGGTAGGTTTCAATCCATCTAAAGATGGGCAACGTCGCCGTAAATTGATTAGAGGAAGAAATCTGAGTAGTGAAGTTTCACAAATTAATCTAAAGGTTATTGAATATGGTCCTAAATCCATAGAGGAGTTACTAAAGCCTGAGGAGGCTTAAATTGAGTGTTGCCCCCCAAGCCGAAATTAACATCGGAATGGTAGGGCACGTAGATCACGGTAAGACAACACTAACTCAAGCATTAACTGGAAAATGGACTGATCAGCACAGCGAAGAACTTAAAAGAGGCATATCTATTAAATTGGGATATGCAGACGCAGATTTTTATAAAGTAACTAGTAAAGAAGCTACTACTTTCACATCTGAACCTAATCTAAAAAACTATAGTGATTCTAAGCATGAGCATCTAAGAACCGTAAGTTTTGTTGATGCACCAGGGCATGAAACCCTGATGGCCGTAATGCTAAGCGGAGCAGCAATAATGGATGCTGCCATCTTGATTATTGCAGCAAACGAAACATGCCCACAACCACAGACTCGCGAACACTTATCTGCCTTAGAAATTATGGGCTTTGATAAATTTATAGTAGTTCAGAGTAAAATAGATATTTGCACAAAAGAAAGAGCTCTTGAATCACACAAGGAAATTAAAAACTTTCTAATGGGATCTCGCCTTCAGGATGCACCTATAGTCCCTGTATCTGCACATCATAACAAAAATATTGATTTGCTTATTGAAGTAATTGAGACTTTATTCCCAACGCCAGAGAAGAATGCAAACGAAAACTTCCAAATGGATATTGCACGCTCATTTGATATTAATAAACCTGGAACAATCCCTAAAAATATTAAGGGTGGAATTTTAGGAGGAACAGTTAAGAAAGGTAAGATTAAGATAGGGGATAGTATAGAAATAAGGCCTGGGAAAAATACTAAAAAAGGGTTGCAACCTATAAAAACTAAAATTACCACACTACACAGCGGCACTTCAAGAAAAGAAATAAAACCCGGTGGACTTGTAGCAATTGGCACCAGCCTTGACCCTTCAATTACAAAATCAGATTCACTACTTGGTAATGTTATAGGTAAGCCTGGAACTTTACCTCCTGTTTGGGAAAGATTCAATATCAAAACCACCTTGCTAGAAAGAGTTGTAGGAACTAAAAAGGTCAAGGACATGGACGAAATAAAAACCAAAGAACCACTGATGATTACCGTGGGCACACGCACCACAGTTGGAGTTCCTATTACAGTTAAGGATAATATAGTTGATATCAAACTAACAATACCTGTTTGTGCACCTGTTGGCCAAAGAATAGCCCTAAGCAGAAGAGCTGATGGTAAATGGCACCTGATAGGCTATGGTATTATTGAATAATGAATATAGTTTTACCAGATACAAATATAATTTTATGGACATTTAATGGGGGCGTCGACTTTAGAGAAGCCATTGCACTCGTTGCACCGAAGCATGAAATAAGAATACCAACCTGTGTTCTTGATGAATTAAAAAAAATGAAAAGTAAAAAGAGTATTGCTGCGCTAGCTTTTTGCTCGAAAATAGAGTCAATTGACATAGGGGCAGGATATGCTGACGATTTGCTTGTAAAATCTGCAAAAAAAGGATACTTGATTGCCACAAATGATAAAGAAATTTTACTGAGCTTAAAAGAAAAAGGTATTAGTGCAATTAGGATTAGAGAAAGAAATAAACTAATGATTATGGAGAATTAATATGACAAAAAATATTTTTCCTAAAAAACCAAATCATCAATTCACAAAAGAACAGATATCAGAAAGGAATAGTATACTAAGTGAAGAAGTAAAACAAATTACATTCGATGATTTAAAAGATTCTACTCAGTTAATAGAAGCTTTTAGTAAAAGTAGTTTTCAAGCACGCCAAATAGGAACTGGAGCAAAACTTTACAAAAGAGAACTTGAAACAAAAACAACCATAATATGGTCTCTAGCCGGAAGTCTATTTAGTGCTGGACTGCGGCGACTAGTCATTGATTCGGTAAGGAATAATTTAGTAGATTGCTTAGTTTGCACCGGAGCTTTGTTTGAGCAAGATATGCTGGAAGCACTAGGATACAAACATTATGTTCTAAATGAACAAGTTGAAGACAAAACGCTACAAAATTTAATGATTGACAGAGTATACGACCATGTTCTCGATGAACTAGAGCTACAGCACGTAGATTTGACTTATAAGAAAATTGCAAAAGAGATGCAACCCGGAAACTATTCAAGTAGAGAATTTATGAATTTTTGTGGCAAATGGTTATCTGGATCTAAAGAGTCAAAAGATAGTGTAATGCAATCGGCATATGAGATGAATGTTCCAATATTTATTCCAGCTTTAAATGATTGCTCGATAGGAATTGGCCTAGCAATGAATCAAGTTGAAGAGGAAGACAGCGTAAGTATTGATTCAATTAAAGATTTGAGAGAGATTGCAATGATGAAAAAAGTTTCTGGAGCTTCTGGATTAATCATCATTGGGGGCGGGGTGCCAAAAAATTACTCGCAGGACTCTGTTGTAATGGCTGAAATGCTTGGTTTTAATGTTAAAAAACACAAGTTTGGAATTCAAATAAGTACTGCAGATTCTAGAGATGGAGGTTTATCTGGTTCTACTCTAAAAGAGGCAATATCATGGGGCAAAAATGACAGTCAAATGGATGAAGTAATGATCTGGGGAGAAGCTTCAGTTTATTTTCCATTATTGCTGTCCTATGTTCAAAATGTAAATAGAATGGTTAAAAAAGAGTTAAATAAACACATCAATACAAACATGTTGCAGGACTGATAATAATGGAAAAAGGATATCGGCAACAGTTACCAGATAGAGACCCACAAGAAACTGAGGAGTGGATAGAGTCTATTGCTGCAATAATTGATCTCAAGGGTGAGGAAAGAGCAAGATATCTTTTACAAACATTAATAAGAGAGGCTAGAACGAGGAATATCTCAATACCTTTGTTAACAAATAGTCCATATGTTAATACTATACCTCCTGAATCCGAATCTGAATATCCTGGCGATGAAGCTATTGAAAAGAAAATAAGAAGAATTATCAGATGGAACGCTGCAATGATGGTTTCAAAAGCCAATAAGAATTTTGCTGGACTTGGAGGTCATATCTCTACATATGCATCTGCTGCAAGTTTGTATGAAGTAGGATTTAACCACTTTTTTAGAGGGAAAAATAATGGAATTGGAGACTTTATTTATTATCAAGGCCATTCATCACCAGGAATATATTCTAGAGCTTTTTTAGAAGGAAGGCTAACAAATGAACAACTTAATCACTTTAGAAGAGAAGCCTTTACCGAGGGATTATCTAGTTACCCTCACCCAAGATTAATGCCAGACTTTTGGGAATTTCCTACGGTCTCAATGGGGCTTGGGCCTACAAATGCTATTTACCACGCCAGATTTCTCCGCTATTTACAAGAAAGAGGTATTGCCGACACCTCTAAAAGTAGAGTATGGGCTTTCTTAGGTGATGGTGAGTGTGATGAACCGGAAACATTACATGCGTTACACTTAGCCCACAGAGAGAAATTAGATAATTTGACTTTTGTAATCAATTGTAACCTACAAAGATTAGATGGTCCTGTACGAGGAAATGGAAAAATCGTTCAAGAGCTTGAGGCTATATTTAGAGGTTCTGGTTGGAACGTACTTAAAGTTCTGTGGGGCAGAGACTGGGACGAACTGTTGCAAAAAGATGATATGGGGCACTTACTGCGTAAAATGGAGAATACAGTAGATGGAGATTTTCAAAATTTAGCTGCCTCTAATGGAGATTACATAAGAGAAAACTTTTTTGGGCCAGAGGAAGAGTTAAAAAATTTAGTTAGCCATTTAGACGACAAAGCACTAACTAAATTGAGAAGAGGAGGCCATGATTCAGTCAAGTTATACTCAGCTTACAATGAAGCCACAAAACACATTGGACAACCTTCAGTAATTCTGGCTAAGACCGTGAAAGGGTGGGCTCTGGGGAAGGGATTTGAAGCACGTAATATGACACATCAAAAGAAATCACTGGAAAAGTCTGATTGGGCATATTTTAGAGATTTGTTAGAGATACCATTTACCGACTCTGAACTTGAAGAAATGCCTTACTACAAACCATCTTCTAACAGTGAAGAAATAAAATACCTCAGAGATAGAAGGAACGCGCTGGGCGGATATTTGCCAACAAGGAAAAGTACATACAGTGGATTTCATATGCCAAAAGATAGCGCTTTTACTGAATTTGACAAGGGGACGCCGAAAGAGCAAGAGGTTTCGACCACGATGGCATTTGTAAGGCTACTAAGAAACCTTATGAAAGATGACAAAATTGGGAACCTGATAGTTCCAATAGTACCTGACGAGGCCAGAACTTTTGGAATGGAAGCTTTGTTTACAGAGTTCAAAATATACAATGCGCAAGGCCAAATTTACACTCCCGTTGATTCAGAATTACTATTAAGCTATAAAGAATCAGAAAGTGGGCAAATTTTAGAAGAAGGAATATCTGAAGCTGGTGCAATGAGTAGTTTTACTGCCGCAGGTATGGCTTATTCTACAGTAGGTAAACCTACCATACCATTCTACATTTACTACTCAATGTTTGGATTTCAAAGAGTTGGTGACCAAATATGGTGCGCTGCCGATTCTAGGGCTAAAGGATTTTTATTGGGAGCTACGGCAGGAAGGACCACACTAAATGGAGAGGGACTTCAGCACCAAGATGGACACAGTCTTCTAACATCAACCACAGTTCCCAACTGTCTGTCATATGATGCAGCTTTCGCCTACGAGATTGGAATAATCGTTAAAGAAGGTCTAAGAAGAATGTATGATAATAATGAAGATATTTTTTACTATTTAACTCTCTACAATGAGAATTATCAAATGCCTGCTATCCCAAAAAATTGTGAAGAAGGTGTTTTAAAAGGAATATACAAATTTAAGAGCTCTTCAAAGGCACAAGTAAGGCTGATAGGAAGTGGACCTATAATGAAACAAGTTTTGAAAGCTGAGAAAATATTGAACGATTTAGGAATTAATTGTGATGTCTGGAGCGCTACAAGTTTTGGAGGTCTCCGAAGAGAAGCAATTGAATGTGAAAGATGGAATAATTTAAATCCAATGAAAAAAGCCAAGATACCTTACATAACTAAAATTATGAATGATAAGGAAATGACTACTGTTGCTGCTACCGACCACATGAAAGCAGTGCCTGATATGATAAGAAGTTGGATCCCTGGAAAATATACAACACTTGGAACTGATGGTTTTGGAAGAAGCGATACTAGAGAAAATTTGAGGAGATATTTTGAAATAGATGATCAACACATTGCCGCCGCTGCAATTAGTTCTCTTCTGCGAGAGGGAAAAATAAGTAAAAGCAAAGCTGAAAAAGCTTTAGAAAATCTGAATGTCAATCCAGACGCACCTGAACCATCACGTAACTAATTTTACATCATACCTGGGCCCATTCCGCCCATGCCATCGCTACCATCTGGTTCTGGGCCTTCAGGTTGCTTTGACGCAATAACATCATCAATTCTCAAAATCATTGTAGCTACATCTGTAGCGCTGCTTACAGCTTGTGTCTTAACTCTTAAAGGTTCAACAACATTTCTTGATTGCATATTGACAACTTTTCCTGAAAATGCATCTAGACCTGCATGTTGATTACGCCCTTTTTTTGTATGAGATTTCCGTAATCCCATCAATGTGTCAATTACGTCCAATCCTGCATTTTCAGCCAAGGTACTTGGAACAACCTCAATGGCATTGGCAAAAGCTTCGATTGCCATTTGCTCTCGACCACCAACTCTTGGAGCAAACTTTCTTAATTTCAAAGCTAACTCAATTTCTGCAGCCCCTCCTCCAGTAACTATTTTGCCGTCCTTAAAGACTAAAGAAACTACGCCAATTGCATCGTCAAGATTTCGTTCAATTTCATCGGCTACGTGCTCGCTTCCTGCTCTAACCAAAATACTGACAGCTTTTGGATTTTTACAATCTGTTACAAAGGTCATATCATCGTCGCCAATTTTCCTAACTTCAACCAAACCTGCAAAACCAAGATCTTTCTTACTCATTGAATCAATATTAGATATAACTCTACCGCCCGTTGCCTTAGACAATGCATCAATATCAGATTTCTTAGCACGTCTAATAGCCATGATGTTATTTTTAGCAAGGAAATGTTGAGCCAGATCATCAATACCCTTTTGACAAATCAAAACTGTTGCGCCTGATTTTGAAATAGTATCAACCATCTTCTTAATAGTGGATTCTTCCTGATCCAAAAAAGCCTGGATTTGAGAAGGATCGTTTATTTGAATTTTAGATTCAATTTCAGTCTTTTTAATTTCGAGAGGTGCATCAATTAAAGCTACCTTTGCTTTCTTAACATTTCTAGGCATATCTGTATGGACTGGCTCTTTGTCCATTATTATACCTGACACTTGCTCAGTATCTGCAATAGAACCTCCTTGCTTTTTTTGAATTTTAATGTTAGACCTATCTACTTCAAAACTATTCTTTCCTTTTTTCTCTGCAACTGCCTTAATAGAGTTTACAGTTAAATCTGCCAAGAATTCTGCATTAGCTTCAGAAGATTTACCTGTCATCGAAGTTATAGCAATTGATTTCAACGTCTTAACATCGGAACGACTAACTTTTCTGGAAATTTTATCAAGAAGCTCTAAAGATTCATTTGAAGCTCTTCGGTACCCATTAGATATAGCCGTTGGATGAACTCCTTTATCCATCAATTCTTCAGCATTTTTCAAAAGTTCGCCTGCAAGAATAACTGCAGTAGTTGTTCCATCTCCACACTCAGAGTCTTGTGTTTTAGCAATCTCAACGATCATTTTAGCTGCAGGGTGTTGAACTTCAACTTCTTTCAAAATAGTAACTCCGTCATTAGTTATTATCACATCACCCATAGAATCAACAAGCATTTTGTCCATTCCCTTAGGGCCTAGTGTAGATCTGACTGCTTCGGCAATAGCTTTAGCAGCTGCAATATTATTATGTGTGGCTTTTTTTCCACTGTCTCTTTGAGTTCCTTCTTTCAGAATGACCACTGGTGAATTTCCTGGTAACATTTATATCTTTAAACGAGTTAAGAGACTAATATATAAAAATACGTTCAAAAGAACTAAAGAACTTCTAAAAAAGATAGTGAAAGCATCACTGAGAGTGAAATTGAAACTAAATTGACACCATTATTTGTTAAAATGCCCCTATTCTGTAGCGTTGCACCAAGAAGAGAATCGATTACACTACCCAAAAAACCAAAAAATGCGGAGATAAAAAGATAATTTAGCTCAATTGAGGCTGAAAAGGCGTGCTTTTCTTCAATTAACACAAGAAAACCTGCATAAGCTAGCATAGATATTGACACTGCCGATAGAAAAGAAGCAGTTAAACCTTCAAAAGATATACCGCCATCAACTCCAGGCTCAACCACTTTCCTAGGATTAGTAATTAAAACTGGAGATGGAGAAAGGACACCTATTTCACTGGCCATAGTGTCTGCGCTTGCAGCCGCCATGGAAGTTGTGAAAGCCACTAAAGCCTGTTCAGGCGAAAGTAGTCCAAAACTATATGCTAAGGCGATGAGAGGTGGTAATATTCCATTTGAAATCACATTTGAGCCTCCGCGAGTACCTTCATCACTTTCTTCTACACCCAAAGCTTTCTTGTAAACTATGGCAAATCTTGTTGCTAAAAAAGAACTTCCAACAAAAATTAGAATAATTAAGAGCCAACTCCAATGTCCAAAAACTCCAGATACAAAGCAGATTAAAAATGCAAGAACTGAACCGCCTTTGTCAAGAACTTTAGAAAAATTTGCATAAAAAGATAGCGAAATACTTACTATTACTATAAACAAAATAGTTAAAGTGCTTGGAAGAACTAGTTCCTCAAACAATAAACTTTTCTACAGATTTGTCAAAATAGTTTTTAAATTCACTTTTTATTTCCGTTAACCTATTATTATCCATAGCCTCTACAAACATACGTATTACTGGTTGAGTATTTGATGGCCTCAATAGAACCCAACCACCTTCCAACCAAATCTTGACTCCGTCAATTGTTTCAACTTTATATCCCATATCCGTAAACGTTTTCTCTAGATCCGCATTTACATTAAATTTTATAGAATCAGGACACTTGAATTTTAATTCTTCATAAGGATATGATGGAATTTCCTTGGAAAAATCTCCAAGTGTTTTAGGAGAATTATTTATAAATTCTGCCAATTTCAAGCTAAAAATAATGGGATCATCGAATATGAACTCTGTCAGACCTGGTGCAAAAAAATGAGCTGAAATCTCCATCGCGATTGCTGCATTATGCTTTTTCAATTCTTCACAAACGAAAACATCTCCTACTCGTATCCAGATTAGTTCGCCCCCAATCTTAGGGATTTCTTTTTCTAAAATCATTGAACAAGGTACGCCGGCTAATACCTTGTTTGAATCTGGAGTTATCAAGCTTTTCGAAACTATAATACCAATTTTCTCTGCTGATACTGGGTTCGATTCTTCATCAATAAAAACACAACGATCCGCATCGCCATCGAAGGCAACTGCAAAATCAAATTCCTCCTTGTTCATAACTTCAATTAGATCTCCTAGATTCTTAGGTGCAGGCTCAGAAGGCCTGTTAGGGAAAGTACCATCTGGCGTATTGTTAATGCTGAATGTTTCAGCACCCAATCGCTCAAATATCTTATCGACCACAACACAGCCAACTCCATTACCTGGGTCTAAAGCAACCTTTATGCCTTTCAAATTTCCAACCTTAGTTGAAACGAACCTCATGTAATCCTCTAAAACTTCTTCAGATGATAAATTACTAATTATTCCCTGATTATACTCAATTAAATTTTCTTCGAAAAATATTCTTTTAATTTCTACGTTTCCTTCAGTAAAACCAGTTCCATCAGGATGTCGAAACCTTATCCCATTATATTCTGCAGGGTTATGGCTTGCAGTTATGTAAACGCCCGCAACATATTCCTCCGAATTAAGGTTTGATTTCCAAGTAAAATAGTTTGCAACTGGAATTGGAACCATACCAATAATGTCTACATCAAAACCAGCCCTAGAAGCTCCTTTTGAAACTGCCATTTGTAATTCAGGAGAACTGACTCTCGCGTCACAACCAATAGATATTTTTCCGCCATTGTACTGCTTTCTAAGAAAATTACCGAAAGCTAAGCCTACTCTTTCACCAATTTCTGCGTCCAACTCTTCCCCATAAATGCCTCGGATATCGTATGCACGAAATATGTCTTCTGTAGCTTTCATATTATATCCGGTATTTAGCATGGTTTAAAAGAAATACTCTTAATATGCTATCTCAATACAATATTATGGCATTAACTGAATCAACTATGGTTAAGCTGGGCTCTAAAGCCCCTTACTTTAACTTACCTAATATTGATGGAAAGAATTTATCTATTGAAGATTTTACAAATGAAGTTCTCGTAGTAATCTTCACTTGCAATCACTGTCCATATGCAAAGGCAGTAGAAGATCGAATAATAGAACTAGCTAATAATTACTCTTCAAACGTAGATTTCGTTCTAATAAGCTCAAACGACGCCGATAACTACCCTGCAGATTCACCAGAAAAAATGGCTGAACAGGCTGAGGCCAAAAACTATCCCTTTCCATACCTATTTGATGAAACTCAAGATATTGCAAAATCATACAGTGCAGTTTGCACTCCTGATATTTTCCTTTACGACGCGGATAGAAAATTAAAATACCGAGGAAGACTTGATGATAACTGGAAAGACTCCGAAAACGTTACTCGCGAAGAATTAAAAATGGCCGTAGAGGCTACATTGGGAGGCAAACAAATAGAATTTGTGCAAATACCTTCCATGGGCTGTAACATAAAGTGGAAGGACTAATTTTTATCAAACATTTTTTTAGTCTGTTTAATAGTTTCCCCTGCAGTAATTAAGACATCCCCAGTTGAATCTACAATATCTCCAACTTTGTCAGTAACACCTTCCGCATTGTCAACTGCCTTCTTTGCTAAATCTTTAGACATGTCGGAAACTTTCTGAGCTAAGAATTTTAAATCTGCGAGTGCTTCATCCAAACCTAGAGAATCAATTGCATCTTTTTTCTTTTCTGACATACCATGCCAAAATGGTGCTTATACTTAAAGCATTAGTATTTGTAGAAACCTTCACCAGACTTCTTACCCAATTTACCATCTTTAACCATCTCTTTAAGAAGTGGACATGGGCGATATTTATCATCATTTAAGTCTTTGTGAAGTACTTCCATTATTGCTAAACAAGTATCTAAGCCAATAAAATCGGCTAATGTCAAAGGACCCATTGGGTGACTCATTCCTAACTTCATAACTGTATCTATAGCATCAGGTTCAGCAACTCCTTCCATAACACAAAACATTGCTTCATTAAGCATTGGTAATAAGATTCTATTGCTAACGAAACCTGGAAAATCATTAACTAAAACTGGAACTTTATGCAAATCTTCCGCCAAATTGAAAGTCATGTCAAACGTATCATCAGAAGTCTCTGTAGCTCTAATTACTTCTACCAGCTTCATGACTGGAACGGGGTTCATGAAATGCATCCCAACAACTTTGTCTGGCCTTCCACTTGCCTCAGCCAAAATACCTATAGGAATACTCGAAGTATTTGAAGCGAGGATTGTATTTGAACTACATATATTTCCCAAATCTGAGAATAGACCTTTTTTGATATCTACATCCTCAATTATTGCTTCGATTATTATATCACAGTCTTTTAATTCATTTTTTTCTAAAGTTGTACTTACGTTACCAAGAGTTTGATCCATTTGTTTTTGATTAATACGTTCTTTAGAAACACTTCTCTTTAGATTTCTATTTATTGTAGCCATTCCGATATCTACAAAATCTTGCTTGATATCACACAAAGTGACTACTTTACCAATAGATGCGCAAACTTGGGCAATACCTGCACCCATCTGGCCAGCCCCGATAACTCCCACTTTCTCGATTCTCATTTTTCACTCAACATGATCATTATTGCATTTTGAACGTGCATTCTATTTTCAGCTTGATCAAATACGATTGAATTTTTTGATTCCATAACTTCATCAGTAACTTCCCTATCTCTCTCTGCCGGCAAACAATGCATGAAAAGAGTGCTTTTCCCAGTTGAGCTCATTAACTTATTATTAACCTGGAACTCTTTGAATACTCTTTCACGCTTTTCAGCTTCTTCTTTCTGACCCATCGAAGCCCAAACGTCTGTGTAAATCACATCGGCCCCTTCCACTGCTGAAACGGGATCATGACTAATAGTAATATTTGAAACGCCTGAACTTATAGCTTGATCTACCAAATTTTGGTCTGGCTCATAACCTTTAGGGCAACAGCAAATAAAATCTAAGGGAAACCTCATTGACAAATGAAGCCATGAATGAACTATATTGTTTCCATCGCCCATGTAAACTATCTTGGCGTTGTCAATATTGCTGAGATGTTCCCAAATTGTAAAAATGTCTGCCATTATTTGACAAGGATGATTGTAATCTGTCAAACCATTGACAATAGGAACTGTAGAATGTTTAGCCAACTCTAGTATATGTTCATGATCAAATAGACGTGCCATTACTATGTCGTTATATCGACTAAAAACTCTCGAAATATCTTTGATAGCTTCTCTTTTCCCAATGCCAATATCATTTGGGCCAAGGAACAAGGCATGCCCACCCATCCACTCAAAACCAGTTTCAAAAGAAACTCGAGTACGTGCAGATGGCTTAGCAAATATCATTGCTAGAGATTTGTTGTGGAATACTTTGTGATTCTCGCGACGACGGTACTTTGCTTTTACAACTTTTGATAGTTCTAAAATATCCCATAATTCTTCTTTACTGTAGTCTGAGATATGGAGAAAATGTTTATTTGACATTTAATCTCTATCTATTCTTGGAGCTAACAGAAATTTAACATTACCTTGAGCTCCTGTAACGTCATCAACTGCCAAATCAGCATCTATCTTAACTGGAAGGTCTGAACCTAACATAATGTGAAGTATGCGATCTGCTGGAAGTGAATTTACCATTAAAGAGAAATACTCTAATGAAAATAAAGAAGTACACTCTTCAGATGAACTTAATTTTTCAAGTTGATCCTTTCCTAGGGACAAATCAACCCTATTCTGATTATCGCCTTCACAAACTAACCTAAAACTATCCTTCGAAGTTGAAAGTGCAATATGGTCCGATACTGACTTTGAAGCCTTAATTCCTTGTGCTATTTCGCCCGATGCAACACTAACTGTAGCTGGTAAATCTAATGAAGGCACTTTTGGATCTGGCATTCCTGATGTATCTAATAGAGGCATAGCCCTTGTCAAATTACCTATATTAACTATAAGTCTATTTAATTCATCATCCTTTTCTAAAATAACCATTTCGTCTTTTCCTGCCATTGTCAACACACTTTTGAACTTATCAATGTCCAAGCCCATCTGAACATCCTTAACTTCAAAACTATCAAATGCCGATTTCATGAGATTGGCTTCAATCATGGCTACATGAGAGGGATCTACTGCTTTAACTTGAAGACCTTCTTCACTAACATTTATCTTTGCTTCATCGACTAATGAACCAACGGTTCCGATAAATTCTTTCAGGCTATCTGCTTTAATTCTGGCTTTAAACACTACTTACCTCTAGTGTTGATTGGTGGCCGATATTTAACTATTGTTTATGATTTTGACATGGCCATTAATCTAATATACTTGGGTCCGATGAAACATTAGTTTTACTCGTGGAGGAGTTTTTTGTCAGAAAAAGATTTAAAAAAAGGTACAACAACTATTGGATTAGTTTGTAAGGACGGTATTGTAATGGCTACGGAAATGAGAGCCACAATGGGAAACCTCATTGGACACAAGACTACAAAGAAACTTTTCAGAATATCGGACAATATGGGATTAACGGTAGCTGGATTAGTAGGGGATGCACAAATGCTTGCAAGATGGTTATCCGCTGAAGTTAAACTTTATGAGCTCAAAACCGGAACAAACATGTCACTAAAAGCGGCATCAACATTAATGGCGAATATAATGAATGGAAGAAGATACATGCCATTCTGGGTACAATTATTACTAGGTGGAATTGATTCTGAAGGAGGTCACGTTTATTCACTAGATGCTGCAGGAGGATCGATACCTGATAAATTTCAAACTACCGGCTCTGGATCCCCATTCGTATATGGTGTTTTAGAAGACAGATTTAAAGAAAATATGTCTGTAAAAGAAGGTAAAGAATTGGGTGTAAGGGCATTAACTGCAGCTATGAAAAGGGATTCAGCTTCAGGCGATGGCATATCCATGTGTGTTATAGATTCAAAAGGATACCACAGTGTTTCTTTTGAAGAAATAGAAAAAATTCAAGCTAACTTGTAGACGAAAGTCAACAATTAAGGAAGGTCAAATGGCCGTAGAGGACGTAATTAAATTAGTAAAGAAAGTCGCAAC
>CESM01160906.1_pt1 | contig 21954 bp, 9 predicted proteins | sample 361421 | NCBI WGS metagenome assembly CESM01 (sample SAMEA2622219, study PRJEB7988) | marine metagenome | isolation source: saline water (ENVO:00002010), including | reverse complement strand
ACCTCAAGTATGGGTTGCAAAACAATGGAATTTAGTATTAGTTAATTTAAATGTATCTATAGGATATTTAATATATTATTTAAATGTGGAATAACAATTGGAAAAAAAATAAAGATTACCCTGCGTGGGGTGATACAGATATATATAAGAAAACAATATCAGGTGGATATTTAATTAATGGTGAGTCACCTCGTGATGCATATATGCGTGTTGCTAAAACTGTAGCTAAACGTTTATATAAGCCAGAACTTGCAGATAGATTTTTTGATTATATATGGAAAGGATGGCTATGTTTAGCATCACCCGTATTATCTAACACAGGTTCAGATAGAGGTTTACCTATAAGCTGTTTTGGAATTGATGTAGCAGATAGTATACAAGATATAGGTAATAAAAATTTAGAAATGATGTTACTTGCAAAACACGGCGGGGGTGTGGGTATCGGAGTTAATATGATTCGTCCCGCTGGCGCTAAAATTACAGGTAATGGAACTTCAGATGGGGTTGTCCCTTTTTGCAAAATATACGACTCAACTATACTCGCGACCAATCAGGGTTCCGTTAGAAGAGGAGCTGCAAGCGTTAATATCAATATTGAACACGATGATTTCCTCGAATGGTTGGAAATTAGAGAACCTAAAGGTGATGTCAATAGACAATCTCTTAACCTGCAGCAGTGTGCTGTCGTTGGCGATAAGTTTATGCGAAAGCTTGAACTTGGAGATGAAGAAGCAAGACTTAGGTGGTCAAAGCTTATACAAAAGCGTAAAGCAACTGGAGAACCATATATCTTATTTAAAGGAAATACAAACAAAGCTAATCCAACAGCATATAAGAAAAACAGTTTAAAAGTTCATATGACTAACATTTGTAGTGAAATAGTATTACATACAGATGAGTCACATAGTTTTGTTTGTTGTTTATCTTCAGTTAATTTAGATAAGTATGATGAATGGAAAAATACTAACTTAGTATATGACGCAACGTGGTTTCTTGATGGAGTATTAGAAGAGTTTATTCAAAGAGCAAAAAATATGAAAGGCTTTGAAAATGCAGTGCGTAGTGCAGAGAAGGGTAGAGCTTTAGGATTAGGAGTTTTAGGATGGCACAGTCTATTACAAAAGAAAGGAATAGCTTTTGAAAGTTTATTAGCACAATTTAAAACACGTGAGATATTTTCAAAAATTAAAATTGAAACCGAACGCGCTTCAAGAGCTCTTGCTGAAATATATGGAGAACCACTATGGTGTGTTGGTACAGGATTTAGAAATACACATTTAAGATCTATTGCACCAACTGTTAGTAATTCAAAACTATCAGGTAATGTTTCAGCCGGTATTGAACCTTGGGCTGCTAATATATTTACAGAGCAATCTGCTAAAGGAACATTTATTAGAAAAAATAACGAACTTAAAAAAATATTTAAGAAACTTGGGATTGATAACAAAGATACATGGGATAAGATACTTGCCGATGGTGGATCTGTTCAAACACTCGATGCACTTAACGAATGGTATTATGACGAAAGAGGAAGACTTAATAAAGAAGACGGAGAACCAGTCAAAAACGTATTTAAAACATTTAAAGAAATAAACCAACTAGAATTAGTTAGGCAAGCAGGTATAAGACAAGATTATATTGATCAATCAGTATCACTTAATCTAGCTTTTCCTTCTGAAGCTACACCTAGGTGGATTAATACGGTACATATGGACGCATGGAAACATGGAATAAAGACCTTATATTATATGAGGACAGAGTCTGTATTGAGAGGAGATATAGCAGCAGCAGCTATGGATCCTAATTGTTTAAGCTGCGATGGATAATTAAAATTAATTTTATGGCTAAAAGATTTACCTTTGCTGATGCAAAAGCAAAAATAAAAGACTTAGAAGATAAAATAGAGTCTTTAAATTTAAATACAGAAGATAATATTTATTCTTCTAAAGAAAATAATATTATAAAACTATATAAAGTATGGGCATTACTAGGTCCAGTATTTGGTTTAGTTGTTGGAATATTATTCTTCTAAAATAATAAAGGGATGCTACTTAATTGTAACATCCCTTTTTTTTATGCATACAAAAACTTTTTAGTTTTCTCTGCTTTATATGCCCTCTTTTCCCAAGGCAAATCTGGGTGCCCCTCTATATAAGACTTCCCGTTATATTCTATATTACCATTTGCTCTTTTATACTTATTATTTTTATAATAAACAAAGTTATCATCATAGTTTAACTTTATTTTCTTATTTTTCATATCAAGTAAATGTTGCTTCTCGTGTTTAATAGTTTTCTTTTTTTCTTCAGGTGATAAGTCAGGTGCTAGCTCAATAGTACCATCGTTATTTGCAACACCTGCAACACCAGGTTTTAATTTTTTAAATGATGAATCACTATCTTCAAAACTAACATCATCAAAATCTACATCTTTAAATTTTACATTATCAAAATTAAGTAAATCTTTATTAGCTTTTGTATCAACACCTAAATCCCATTCATTCCATCCTAAAACTAACCATATTTTTTGCCACAGTTCTAACTCTTCATTTTTAATAGCAGCTAAGTGTCTAGCTTTACGTATAACTCTATCTAATGGAACACCTGCAAAAGATGCAACTTCACCAGACATAGTTAATGCTTCACTATCTAAAGATGGCGTTAATAAATCTTCTTCTTCTATTTTATTAAACGATCTATAAGCAGATGATAAGTCTCTAAGTTTAGAATTTATAGGTGGTGATATACTTGTAGCTGTTATTGCAAATACATTTGGATCAGGTCTTTTTTGGCCTGTCTGTTGTAAATAACCTTCTTTTAATAAAGAATAAAGTGTAGCAGAAATAGCCCCTGGATTACCTAAAGATTTAGCAAAAGAAGTTAAACCTCTTTCTATAGACATTAAATATTTTTTATCTTTTAGTTTTTTAATTTCCTCATCATCGTCATCTCCAAAAGCAAGTGCAGCTAATCCTGATTGCAATGCGTTAAACATTACAGCTTGTACAGCCCCATAATATAATATAGTACCAAGATCACTTTGTACTCTACCCTCAGCAGCAGATCTACCAGATGTTATATCTTGCAATCTTCTTTTAACAATTCTAGCATACTGAAAAGGTGTATTAGCAAAAGCATATACAATTCTACCAAGTGATGATGCTTGTATCTCAGATATTTTAGAAGGATCTGCAGATTGCTGTGAATTTTCAGCTTCTCTCCGCCAATCATTCATAGCTTGCTCTTCTGCTTGTTTTACATCCATACCTCCTTTAACTAAAGCATTAACTCTATTTCTATAAAATGCAGCGCCCCCTAATGCAATAGCAAAGCTATCTGCATATCTAGTTGGTAAAAAACCATTTTTTAATAATTTATTTAATCCTTTTGGATCTCCTTCTGCAATTTCATCTGCTAATACATCAAACTTTGCACCGTCTCTTCTGTTTCTTAAATAATCGCTATTCCATAATTTTTTATAGTCTTCATTAAACTGTTTTGTATTTGCATACGCGGCAGCCGCTTTAAATATATTATTATCTTTTAATCCTATAAAATTTAGTGATGATATAGTTTGCAGCAAAGCTGATCTACTGTTGAAGAACATAGTCGTCCCCACAGCTCTATTAATCCAGTTTAACCACACATTAGACTGTGCGTCTGTACTTACCCTATTACGACCAGATTTCATTCTTCTAAGAGTGTTTTTTAACGCTTGTTTAAAGTTGTTTCCAAACTGATCACCAATAAGATCCATGGTTGTATCGTTAAATATTGCATCTACATTTTCAGAAAAAGTTTTTAAAGCTCTTTCTCTAGCACCATTATTAATAGCATCAAATACTTCTTTAGCTAAAGTCTTATTTTGCCACCCATCTTTTACATCAATAGGAAAACTTTCTTCAATAGCTTCTGCTAAGTCTAAAAGATTTTGGTCACTTTCAACTTTATGGATTAAAGCATCCATGTGCTTCTGTTTTGCAATAGTAACATCATCACCCCTCTTAATAGCATTATAAATTTTTATAGCATCGCCTATTGTATATGGAGTACCCTCAACTTTTTCATTAAGATTATATCCTTTAGACATTTTTTCCCAAGCTTTACTTTTATTTAATATTTCAGTATCAAGGGCAGCAATACCATCAGAATAAGGTTTTAATAAATGTTCTTCTAAAAATTTACGGGCTTCAATACCAGCTTTACCTTTTGGTAAAAATGTGTATAGCAAACCTTTAAAGTCTTCAGCACTTGGTGGTATAAACCATCTAGATACTTTTGCACCTTCTGCCGCAGCTTTATAAATCATTCTCCTAAATTTATTTTGAAGAGTAGATTTATCTTCTTCTTTAATTTTATCTTGTTCTAACTTTTTAGTACTTTCTTCGGCTATTTTATTTGCTTTTAATACATCATTTTTTGCTATAAGAAGAGTTTTAGATTTACCTATTTCAGTTTCTTTAGTATTTTGTAATACTAATTTAACAAAATCACCAAACTCCATGCTACTTTCTACTTCTGGATAAGCGTCAACAATAGCTTGTGCTAAATCTTTATTCTCTCTATATGATAATTTAATTTTATTAAAAGCTCTTAATATAGGATCTAATTTAGCTTTTTGACTAGGACTTTGATTTGCTTCTGTTTTAGCAAACCAACTTTTACCCTCAGATTTATTTTTTAATTTATCAAAATTAGCAGCAGGATTACCCTCTACAATATCTTTAACGGTTAATTTAATTACTTCTTCAACTGTTAAATCTGAAAAGTTTTTAACTGTAGGATCAAAGCCTAAGGCTTCTCTTACATAATCAAAGAACTTATCTATTAAAGATTTAGCTTCAGCATCACCTTCAAATAATTCATAAAGAGATGAGCCTTCTTTTCCTAATATATAAGCTATTACTTCATTTTTATATTCAAATGAACTAGGGCTTAGTTTATTATAATTTCCAACACCAGGCTGTTTCATCCTTTCAACAGCTTCTTTAAATCTAGGGTGCCCTTGTATTTTTTCATATATAGCATTGAATAACTCAGGATCTCTATCTTTAACTATATATGCCCATTCATGTGTAAATTCATGCATTACTGTTTCTAAAGTAGCTTTTTCAGGATTAAGAAATATAACAGTATTATCTCTAAATCCTCTTGCATTTTCTACAGCTTTTCTTGCTGCTTCTTTACTAGGGTATTGATCAGGAAAATTAGCGGTTAGATATTTAATAACATCTTCCTTGTTAGTCATTATAATTTTATCAGGATAGGCTAAACTAAGTATATCAGTAAATGCTTCTATTCTTTCGTTATCTGATAAAGGAATATCTTGTTGATTATCTTGTTCAAATTGCTGTGTTACGCCTTGTAATATTCTTTCTGCAGTCTTTTTTGTTTGAATTGCATCTTTAATTTTATCATTTAATTCTTCTACAGTAATATTATCTTTAATTAAAACTAATTTATTTGCAGGAATAACTTGTAAAATTCTATGCAGTCCTGAGTTTTGCCCAATTACATCTCCCTCTACAATACTAGCACCTAACTTAGCGGTTTCTAAATCTTGGTCATGCTTAAATGAAATTAAATATTGCCCTGCATCCCTATACATTTTTTGAATGAGGGGACGCATGTTTTCAGATTTTACCATAGATGTAGCTAATAAAAGTTTAGCTGCAAATGAACTAACAGGTGGGGAGTGTTCTTCTCTTACCCTACGCTTAGAGTTACCTTTATAATTTTCTGCAAATTTACCATCTCCAAATTCTAAAGTACCTTGCTCATATCCTTTAAATTCATATGAAGTTTTTAATAATCCATCAGTGCCTTTATATGCAGTTTTTAATCCTAATGACATAACCCACGGATTTGCTTCTCCTTTTTGGGTAGCATCCGCCATATCTTCAGCCATTTGCATAACAATCTCTTGATTGTTTTGTACACTTGAAGCATAGCCGTCTACTAATTTTTTTAATATAGGATAATTTACTAAATTATTTGATATTACATTATTTATTTTACCAAATAAATTTAATTTTCCTTTTTTAGAAATTTTTTGTTTGGGATAATTTTCTTGAGCTAATTTTAAATGGTTTTTATATAAAGGATCTACAGTGCCATAATATAAACCGCCTCTTGCGGGTTTAAATTTTCCTTCAAGCTCAGGGTTTTTAGTGTCAATACCAAACGGTAAATATTGTTTTCCATTAGACTCTTCACTTCCCTCAACAGCTTCTTTCATTTCATAATACTTTTCAGGCTTAGCTTTATCATTGCCTAATTTAGCAGCTTTTTTAGTAGGATGAAATTTACCATTTACATCTTTATAAGCAACCTTAGCCCCAAACTGTCCCATTTTTTGTAATACAGCAGGAGATACATAACCTTTAGTAATATAGCTTTGCCATTCTTCATAAATTTCTGGCAAATCATTTTCATTATTAGGATCTAACTTTTTAGTATTTTCGTTATCAAAGTTTTTATTTAAATTTGGAACAATTTGATTTTCTATAACTTTGTTAATATTGTTTTCTACCTCAGCATCTTCTACATCTTTAGCTTCTTTACCAATAACCTCGCTGGGTTCTGTAAAAATAAAATTCAGTTTACTTAAAAAATCTTTAGAATTAAATACTTCAACTTCATCAATTTGTTGGAATTGAGGTAGATCTTCAGCAAATTGTTCTCTAAACGAAGCGCGGGCGTCTATACCTAGTTGTCTTCTAATAGCTTCTACTAATTTTGTTTTTCTATCACTTTTAACGCTAGCAGGTTGGTCAGGGCTAATATCTTTACCTTCATAATAATCTAAAAAATCTTGATCAGTAGGAGGAACCTTTGTCCACGTACTCATAATTTTATCATTAGACATTTGAGAATTAATATTTGCAACCACCGCTAATTTTAATGCAGGCAAATTCTTTTTTAAAAATTCACTAAATGTTTTTTCAGTTTTAGTATTTTTGCCTGTAAATTCTTTTATTTTTTTATCGTATTTACCTTTAAATATTTCATCAAATGCTTTTACTAAAGCTTTTCTTTGTTTTTTCTGCGTAACATTGCCTATTGTTTCTAATACGTTTCTAGCTTTTTGATATGCTACCTCTGTTGTGCTTTCTAAATCTGATAATATAGGATTTAGCTTAAGCTTCTCATGTAAATATCTTCTATCTAAACTTATAGCTTCTTCTGTGGTATAATAATCTTTAAACTGCTGACTAGTTACATCTGCTTCTATATCTTGCTTTACATAGTTTTTTATTATTCTATTAGCTCTTACCCTTATTCCAGATACAGGATTTTGAATATAAGCGGCTAAAGGCACACCTTTTTCAGGTTTATACGTTTTAAGTAATCCTCTTATCCCTTCTTTATCATTTTTGAGGCCGGATATGAAATCTTCTATAGTACCTACTCTTTTTTCTTTTGGTATTTTAGACCACATAGAATGTGCTATAGTATTTATAATACCTGCTTGATATTCTGAAACTTCAGCCCATGCATCTTTCCCTTTTCTTTCGTAAGCCTTTTGAGTTTTATCAGATAAGTCTTTATTCTTTTTACTTACCGGTCCATCTTCTTTAGCCATATCAACAGAATCAGGATTATTTACTACTTCTAATTGTGCTGCTTTTAATAAAGCTAATTGTTCTTTTGCAGATTGTTTTGCTAACTCAGTAGAATTAGGATCATTTAATATAGACTGATAAATAGATACTTCGTCATCCATGTTCATTAAATTAAGTGTTTCTTCTTCACTTAATTGATCTAGCTGCTCAAACATGATTTTATTAATATCTTCTTTCTTCTTTTTTTCTATTTCTAGTTGTTTTTTAAAAGCAGCTGCAGCAACTGGCCCATCTTCTTTTTCAACTTGTTTTATTTGTTGTTGTAGTTTTAAAATTTTTGCATCAATTCTTTTTTCAACTTCTTCAACAACTTTAGGTTTAATTTTATCTTTTACTGCTTGTTTGTTTTCTTTAACAATCTTTTTTCTTCTTTTATTTATTTTATCTTGAAGAGTTTTATCGTTTTCAACTTTTACTTTACTATTTACAAACTGTTCATCCGTGCCATTTTCTACAAGATCTTCAATTTCACCTCTAAGCTTTGCATCTTTTTCACCATTTAAATTATATTCTGCAATACCTTTTCTATTAAATTGTCCCGCCGCAATACTTGTTGCAGCCATACCTGTGCCTGTAAATGCTTCAGTTAGTATTTCTTCTACATTTATATCTTGACCAGCTGCTAATTGACCCGCAAATTCACCAGTACCACCGCCTACAGCTTCAACTCCAGCTACTTTGGTGGCTCTTACAAATTTACCTGCTTTTGAAACTACTGTTTTAGCAGCAACACCTGCTCCAACTAATCCAGCTGCTCCCTCAAAAGCACTAATAGTAAATCCTCTTGCTAAAGCATTTCTTCTCATCTCTGACATTGCCTCTTCATCTTCAAGCACAGCTCTAATATCTGCTGCATTTAAAGGATCACCTCCATTTTCTCTAATTCTTTTTGCTAATTCATCATGAAAAGTTGTGGTAGTTTCTAAAATACCCATAGAAGCAGACCTTGCACCTGCCACAGCACCACCGGCGGCACTAAAAGCAGAAAAAACACCCGCTAAAGGCCCTGTCCAACTACTAGCTGCCGCACCTATAGCTCCACCGGTTTTTGCGCCAGCAACAGCTCCCGCTCCCACTATCGCGGCTTGCCCGGGTGATGCAAATATTGTAGAAGCCTGAGAGGCTAATGATTCTGCAAACATACCCATTAAAACGCCATCACCTTTTAAAGCTGATTTAGCTTGTGCTTTAAACCAAGCTAGTGCATCGGAATCACCTTGATCTTTATATTCTTGCAAAAATTTATTATATTGTTGCATTTCTTCAGATTGCTTTAACTTACCAACTTCTTTAGTAGTTTCAATATAATCTTGAATTGCCTCATCTGAACTATCCCCTGTAAATAACCTACCTTTTTCATCTGTGGTTTGGCCTATAGCAATACCTCTTTGTATATCTCTATATAAATCACTCATAAACTCAATACCGGGTATATTATCTCCAATATTTCTTTCAAACCAATTTTGATCTTCAGGTATTATTTCATCAAAATTAGGTTGTTCAATCTGTCCTACAGGAGGGGCGGTAGTTTTATAATCTGGATTTTGATTTTTATATACAGAAATGGTAGTTTCAATAGCTTCTTTAGAATAGCCTTGATTAAGCATATCCTGTACAATAGCAGTTAATTTATCCATATAATATTATTTATTTTCAAATTGTGCTATAAAGTTTGCAGCATCTTCTTCGGTAAAATTTTGGTTAAGATTACCTTGCCCATATAATTCATATTGGCTAAATGTTAATAATTTTTGCTTAATTTCTTGAGGTGTTTGGTTTTTAAAATCAATTTTACTACCAGGTATTCCTTTACCTGATGTAGCTGAAACAATACCATATTCACCTTTTTTATTTTGGTAAATTCTATATTTTTGTTTATTTATTAAATTACCATATTGTCCTAAAACATTTTCAGGTGTTGGAAGAGGAGCAGCATCCCACGCTTTTGTAAATCTAAGTCTATCTCTTTCTTTTTGGGTACTTGCACCTCCTTTTCCCCCTGATGTACTCATTTTTGTTGTTTTAGATTTAGGATTATATTGAGGGCTAACAAATTCATCGTACATTTCTTCAGCTAGTTGTGTTAGTAATCCTTCTTCATTTGATCTTATTTCATCTGAATTTATAATACCATCTCCATCGGTATCCTTATTAATTAACCCTTGATAAGCCTCATAATTAATACCTCTATATTGAGCAAGTAAAGACCTAACCATATCTGGATTTTGTTTAAAATCTGCAATTAGTTTATTTTCACCAATTTTTCTTATGTTACTCTTTACTAAATTACCGTTTTCATCAGTTGTGGTATTATCTACTTGTTGCATCTGTCCAATTCCTAAAGGTGTTTGTCCTTCAATTGTTGCGTTTTGCATAGTAGTTAATGCATTTTTAACATAAGTAGTAGCGTCTGCTTTTTCAGTTAATAAAAACCCGGCATCTCCGTTAGAAATAGCACCTACTTCAATTTTAAAATCTTTACCACCCCTTGTTGTACCTATAAAATATTTTTTTCCTCCAATTGTATCTACACGTAAACTATCAGGATTTTTTATAGCTGTTTGATAAAAATCAGCAACTTCTGGATTACTAGCTTCTAGATCTATTTTATCTTTATTTTTTAAAAAATCTGCAGCTTTAGATTTAATTAAACCTAAATCACTAGAAAGCATTCCAACTTCATTTAGTAATTTTGATTTAATTGTTTCATATTCAAGTTTACCTATTTTTCCTTCTGCATATTTTTGAAAAGCACCTGATAATTCTTTTTTACTATTTAACGAAAGCTTTAATAAATCTTCTCTTTGTTGACCAGTAATATTAGCTTTAGTCATGTCTACATTTAATGTATCTAGTTCAGCTGTTAAATCTTCATCAAAATCATTTTTAATTTTTCTTCTATAATTTTCAGATTCAATTACAGCATTATAAGCTTGTATGGCTGGGTTTTTACCATTTGGTAATAAACCACTAAAAGCATCACCAGGAGTTTCAGCTACTTTAGCAAGCATGTTAAAAGATTTACCATCGGTTTTATAAAAAGGACTTCTAGCAAAATACCCTATCCTATGTAGTTTAGTATCATCCTTACCTTTTCTTTTATATCTTGAGTTTTCAATTATATCTAATATTTCTGGTTTTAATCTTGGTAGACCTTTTTTAAAATTTCTTAAATATTTAGATTTTCCAAAAAGCTTATCTTCTTTTCTTTTCTTTTGTTTTTCCTTTTCTTCTTGCAATATTTTGTTAAAATCAACCTTTCCGTCTTTTTTAATTTTATCGTATTTTAGATTAAGACTTTTAAAAAACTGTTCATTTTTTAATTGTTGATTTGGATCTCCAATTTTGTTTTTCATTTGATTAGTATCAAATCCTGTATTACCACTACCAACATTTATTCCAGGAGCATTTTGGTTAGATTCATCAAAACCATATTTTAAATTAAAACTAGGATCTTCTTCTTCTACTTCTTCAACATTTTCACCACCTTTAGTAGATGCTGTAGTAACTTTTTCTTTACCTTTATTTGTTAAAAAATAAAATTTATTTAAATCTGCAAAAGGATCTTCTGCCCCAAAATCATATTCTTTTCCATAACTTCCCCCAAAGCCTTCGTACTCTTCTCCCATGCCAACGGATTTAAGTTCAGCTGGAGTTTCTTTGTCTTTAGTCATTTCAGAAAAATCTAATCTAGAAATGTGAGATCCTATATTACCAATAGCTAAGCCTAAAAAGTTTCTTGGAGCGCCAGCGGCAGCTATCATTTGATAGTCTAAAAGTTGATTTATACCTTGTCCTATTGCAAAAAATGGACTGTTTGATTTGTTGTTGCTCATATTATTTTATTATTTATCAAATGCACCACCGGCTGCAGACCCAGCTATTGATCCAAACCCTGATGTTATAGCTGCTGTAGCTTGTGCTCTTGCTTGATCAGCTGCTTGTTTTCTTGCTGCCGCTAAATTTAACACCTGTTGTTGCTTATCGTAATTTCTAAGTTGTATATCATCTGCAGATTGCGCAGCTCTAAAGTCTAATTGCATTTGTGCGTCTGCAGCCATTTTTTGGTTAGCAGATTCCTGTCTTGCAATATCAGCTGCAATATTTTGTTTAGAACGGAGAGCAGCGTCGGCTATAGCTTGTGCAGATCCTGTTGCACCACCACCTGATTGTACAGCGGCATCTAAACCTTGTGCTAAAGCTTGATCTGTTTGTTGCCCTTGAAACTGAGATGCTTGTAAATTTACTTGCATATCCTCAAACGGATTATCAAGACCTGAAAACTGATTTGTAAATGTTGTATCAAGAATACCTTGTCTTGCAGCATTAAATTCTCCTTGTGCAGCTCTAGCTTCTCTTTTTCTTCTTCTGCTACCAAATATGCCTGTAGCAATTTGCCCTAAACCTCCTACTGCACCAGCAATAGCTGATACCGGATTAGCTAATTTTAACGGACTTGACATAATAATTTATTTTTTTTAAGTTTGACTAATATAATATTCACTTCCAACTGCTGCAAGTTCACATACAGAAGTTGATGTATTTTTAAATCTTGCTTTTAAGAAAAAGCCTTTTGTACCGGATATATCTTGTGTGTTTGATCCGTCTTGAATTAATGGATAAAATCCATCTGCACCTATACTGCTACCTGGTTGTATAATATATACAGGTTGTGTACCAACTATAGATCCATAATATTTACCTTCTTTTAAAAACCAACCATCAAAATTAGAATCCTCAGAATCTAATAATCTAACATTGGTTATACTATAAGTTGAATCTTGTTCACCTAGTATTTCCGATGCTAACCATCCAGTTGTACCTTCATAATTTAAACTAAGCCAATCTGAAACAAAAGAAGGATTATCGTTAAATATCACTTGTACTTCTGAATTACCAGCAACTCCATAAAAGTTATTTCTATTTGCGGTATTAGAATGATGTAAATATGCTTTACCATCTTTAAAGGTAAAAAATCTATTATTCATACTAATTCCTGTTTCTGGAATAAACGAATATCTAGTTGTCCAGCCTTGTGAGTTTAAACTATACGATAAAGTAATGTTAGATGTTTCATTTGGGATACTTTCGGAGCCAATAGACGCATCCGATTGGTTGTACCCTTGTATTGATACTACATAATTTTTTTTGTGCCCGTCGTAGAGCCCTAAAATTTTAGCTGTATTAAATACATTTCCATCATTATCTGTGGCTGTTGTAGTTTGCAGTGCACTTAATCTATCTCTAAAGAAGTTTGACATACCTTTTGAGCTAATAGGAAACATTTGCCCGTTAGCGGGTGATAGTTGTACAATACTACCTCTTTTAGCATCTGAAAAATAAACATTATTTCTAAAATATACAAATGATTCAGGATGTGTACTTATACCATAATTACCTTGATATGCCATTGCTTGGCCTAATACTAAATTAGTTGCAGTAACATTTACACCATCGTCAGCATTAAATAATGCATCTTTATCAGCTAATATTCTAAATACTTTATCTTCAGCAAGCGCTAATAAATTTGTATCAAGCGTATATAACTTTTGTATACCCCCATAATTTGGTTCAAGTTCTTTAGTAATACCTGTAGATAAATCAAATTGATTTAAATTATTTGTACCGGTTTTAGAATTATATAAACCAGAAAATATTAATCCTGTTTTTCTATTTTCTTCTGCGTATCTTGGATCAGGTGTATTTACTCTAATACCTTTTGCTAATTCAATAGTGTTAAACTTATCAAAAAGTTTTCTTGATTCTAAATAAACTTCTTTTGAAGTATCTTCTGCCGTAGCAATACAATTTGCAAATTCTACTGTATTTAGTTGTCCATGCTCTGTAATATTACCATCATCATCTCTAACTTCATAAGTTCTGTTACCTTCAAAATATAAATCTAAATTAGAGTCTGGTCCCGGTTCTGTTTCAAAGTTAGCCTCTTTAATTTCATTACTTTTAACATTACCATCATTTTTAAATGGCGTTTGCCCTGCTATTAGACCTGTGCCCGATGCAACAATTGTTGCTGTAGTTGAAAATAGTCTAGGTACCTTTACAAAAAACGAACCTTTTAATTTATTTTCACCATCTGTAGATAATCCTAGTTTAAATAGTTTTAAATCATGGGTTGGACCCCCGCTAGAGTCTAAATCAGCGTTTCCTGTACTTATACCAGTTCCAGCTATTGTCATTCCATCTTCATCAACCCTTGATGAAACAGTAAATTTTAAACCATTTCTTCTGTCTTCACCATTAAATCTTATAAATGAAACACTGTCTACTAAAACAAGATCTGAATCAAATTGATTATTACCATTTCCTCTGCCTTTAAATTTTAAAGCTAGTCTATCTGGAAAAGCTGTACAGTTTTGTGTTTGTGCACCGCTGCTTGTATCACCTTTTAATGGAGTAAATACAGCTGCAGAGTTATCTTGGGATGCAAAATAATTATTTAATTGACTTACAATTATTCCCATACCACCTTTATCTTCATCGTCAACTACAAAAGTTGTTGCCCCAGCATTTAAAGTTACTTTATTTATTCCTGTTGCTCCATTAGAAGCATTACCATCAAAAATGTCATGTTGCTCTTCTAAAAATGTAGCTATAGGTACAACCTTTCTTTCTGTAACTTGGCCTTTAACAACATCAGGAGCATCGTTTTCAATACCTAACACAGGATGTCTTGATTCTCCTGCAAATAAAGTTTCTACAGCAGCACCATTTAATTTTCTTTCAAATGTATGTCTTCTAGGTATTAATACAGTATCTTCTGTTATTTTATTTCTATCTGTAGAATTAAACTGTAAATAAACATTATCTGATTCAGTATCGTGTACTGTACCATCATTATATATATTAAATGCAGATAAATTAAAATGCTCACCCGATACATCTTTTACATAGTATCTATAAAACTTAGCCCACTCAGGTGGATCACTAGTTATTTTTGCTGTTAATCCAGTTCTAAATCTTTGTGTAAAAGCTGTTTTTATACTTGAGCCTTCAACAGCTGTATCAGGTGCTTTTTGAGTTAACATACCGCCTATTCTTCCAAACCTATCCATATATGCAACACCAACTTCATAGGTTCTATTACCTTTTAAAGATGGTCCATTTAAAGGATCTGGAAAAACAGCTGTACTAAGTTCAATTTTTAAATTATCATTTTGATTATATTTAGAAATATAATTACCATATATAACTCTATTAGCTGTAACCTCTTGTGCTTTAGCACTTTTAGGTACACTATCAAATTGTCTTGTTAATTGAGTACTAGGTAAAGCTGCACCAAAACTTCTTTCTTTTAATTGAACAGTTAAAGGACTACCGTTGCCTCTTTCAGCTTCAGGTATTTCAATAGTTTTTAAAACATAAATAGTACTTGAAATAGATTCTGTATATAATATATCTACAGCCTCTACATCTGGTCCTCCTCTATCTATATCTTTTAAAGTTATTTGTTCTAATTTATTTGCTACAGCAGTATTGTGTCCTCTTCTAAAAAAATCTTCAACATTAGGATCTTTAGGAAGAAAAGCAACTTTACTAAATGGTGCATAAGGAGAGAATTGTCCATCGTTATAACGCCATCTGTAACTAAAATACGGAAAAATTTTTTCAAATGGTAATTTTTCTGACATACTATATTATATATTTTAAGGCCATTTTGTAAAAATTGGTTTATTTTTAGCGGGACCACATTGTGATATTTCAACCGTAGCTGCTTTTACAAGTGGATCAGGGTGTTTAACTGTTATAGTTGTGCCTAAACTTGGTTTTGAAAATATACCTGTATTTGGTCTTATTTCAAGCTCAACTCTATATTGCCCGTTAAAAATTTTAATTAATTTTAATTTATTAATACAAACTTTTGGATTCAAAAAATTGTAAGCTGGAAAAGTTATATCAGAATCTTTAAGTTCTGCATCTTTTGGTGATACTGCAATAGTAAAAGAAGGATTTGAATATCGCATTGATGTAGTTTGACCATAGTTATTACGACCAAAAACTTGTTTTTTACCATTTTCAGCTACTATAATTCTTGTAGGATTAACTTTTAAGCTTTTTACTGGTACAGGTATAGGGTTAGCAGCTGTTCCTCCAAGTGTTGTAAATTTTTTAACACTACTAATGCCTTCACCTCCTGATCCGGTCATTCCTGCAATATCGCCAAGAGTATTATCATTTAGCATAGTGCAACATACATGGTACTCTGTGCCGGGATCTAACCCTGTTAATGGTGCAATATCTTCTAATGGTTCACTTGTTGAAACAAAAGTTTTAGCAGGATTTGCATTCCAAATACTTACAATAGTAAACGGTGAACTCATTGCAGATGTTTTAGCATAATAAACACCGTGTTTTGTAATAGTTGAAATATCTCCACCACCACCTGTCCATTTAATATGTACTTCTGCAGAATTTGTTGTTACATTTTTTATTTCTATAATTTTAGAAAATGCTCTTTGTCCATTAGGAAATGCTGGTGGTTTAGGTTGTGTTTTAAAAGAAAAACATCTTTTTGAAGGCCCTTCACCTTGTGCAAAAGGAGACGATGTAATCGCTACACCGTTGTTTGCTGTAACAAAATAAATATATCTAGTGTTTGCGTCTAATCCTGAAATAGTTGTTGCTATTGTATTTTTTAAGTTTGATAAATCATCAGTGTCAGCAGTTACAGTAACAACCCCTGATGTTGCATTAGGAGAACTAGCAGCATTATTTTTAAGATATGCTTGTGTTGTTGCTTCTGTAACTGTACTTGATCCTCTATATAATGAAGCGCTAGGCACAGAAGATTCCTTCATGTAATAAAACTTAGGTGTCATTTCAGTTAAGCTTTTATTAGAACCTCCATTATCACCTTGGTTTGCTCTAAATGTAGCAGCTTTTCTACCCACATCTTTTACAACTAATAATTCTGGTACAGGTAGCCTAGTACCAATACCAGAAGTTACGGCTGTAGTACCTTGTAATTGTACTCTTACAACACCTTTACCGTAATCACCTGTTTGATTATCATCTTCTGCTAAATGTAAAGTATTACCGCCATCACCTGATATTTTAACATAAGCTATATAATAAATAACTTGTCCATGCTGTCCTGTAAGGGTAGCCTGCACTGAAAATTTAGGGGTTTGCCCGGCTGATCCTTGCTGCCCTAAAAATGAGTTTAGCAAAGATATACTACTTGGTGTATTACTTGTAACGGTATTACTTACCGCAACAATGGTACTTCCAGTTCCCGCGGCAACTTCATTTGCATTTGTTCCAAATATAAAACCAGCTTCTGTTAATGTAGGTGTATTAGATAATTGTTCAAACACTTTACCATTAAAAGTAACTTTAGGTTGCCCGCCACTTATTTGATTACCTGTATAATTTAAAGTTTCAATATCTGGCGGTTCATTTATGTTGCCTAATTTAGGTGGCCCAATCACTGAGCCATATATTTCTTGGTTATTAACTTTTACAAAAGGTAAAGCATAATAATCTTTTCTAGCTATAGGTAGTTTACTAGAAACATTGCCTGTACCATTTGTTATTGGAAATCTATCAATATCAAATCCATATTGAAAAGTAAAATTACCTGCTTGTATTTTTTGTGTCGAGGTATTTAAAACAACTTGGCCATTTATATCTTTAATACTAGTTGCTGGTCCAGGTATCATTCTAGCAAAGTTATCATTTTGTCTTTGTGCTCTATCTAATATTATGCCTTGTTTTTGTAAATTAGTACCGTTACCTAATTCAACACCTGGCTCTTGTGATGTAAAATATAATCCCATTTCAGTAGCAACAGGTGTATTATGGGCTATAGTAACATCAACTTCTATTTTTCCAGCAGTAAATCTAATAGCGTCAGCTGTTATTGTAATCGGTGTATTTGCACTTCCTGTTCCAGCTTTATATTCTTTTACAGCAGACTTGCCTCTATTTCTTTCGTATCCTTCACCAAAATTACTTCTCCCAAAAGCACATATAAATATACTTTCATCTCTTGTAATGCTAAAAGCTGATATTGCAGAAGTTTCAACAGCATACACTTCTTCAGATTGCATATAACCACCATCCCAAAATTGAGATACTCTAAATATTTCTGGATCGTTTGTAGCTTGTTTCCATTCTATTCTACCATTATATCCTTGATCAACCTCGGTACCTATTCCTGATGCAAATGTAAGTGTAGTTATTTTTTTAACATCAAATGATTTTTTAGAAAAATAAAAACCTCTTTCTAATCTACCAGATGTACTTATATGCCAATTATCATGATCAATACGGGCCTTCATAGTTACAGAAGTATTATTTTGATCAGGCTCTCGCATTGATGGATTTGGTTTATGTTGTACAGCTTTATTATTAGGATCAGTTGATGCAGATATAGGAAAAGATTTAATTTTGCCAACTCTTTCAACTGGATCTATACCTGTAGATGCAAAAGCTTGTACAAATAGTTTTTCACCAAAATTAAAATCATCAATAGTTGTAATAAAATGACGTCCACTAGGATCATCATTTCCGTTTGGAAATTTAGTATGAACGTTACCTCCATCGATAGAAAATAAAACATCATTATTTTTATTATTAAGAGATGAAACATCCATTAAAATATCATTATTTCCAAATGTAATAGCATCTGAGGTAACAGTTTTGTAAACATAAAAACCTTTATTTGTTATAGTTGCCATATTAGTACCCGAAATAATAGTACCATGCAATACTATACTGCCTTGTGGTGCTCTACCTGGGAAATTATCTGCTGATATAATACTAGTTGTTTCAACCGCTAAATTAGGTGTGAATGCTGCATTTGAAGTATCGTTAATTACAAATGTTTCTATATCATCTGTACCATCTACATTTTTTGCATAAATTTTTCCAGGAGTAACAGCATTTTTTGCATATGCAATATAATAATATCTTTTAGTTAAAACTAATCCAGATACTTTTGCGTCAAATCTTCCACCATTAGTATGAGATACAATTGGCGTACCTCCTGATAATAACTCTTGTAATGTTGGTGCGTCTAAAGAATCTATTTGCTTATACACAAAACCTCTTTCTGTAAAAGGTAATGTTCCGCTTCTAGCTTGACCATATAATATAACATCTGTGCTTTGAGTATATGCTTTATCGGTTTGAATAAGTGGAGCAGATGCTATAGGATTTATTATAGCGGTTGAAGCAGAGGTAGTAGTTGTTATAGCTGTTTGTGGATGAGGTCTAATAACCGTTATATCTCTTTCTTGAAAGTTTCTACCATATACAATAGTATTACCTGTAGAGTGATCTGCAGCTCTAAATATATTTAGGTCTATTTTTTTAGGTTCGTTAACACCATCTGTAAAAAACAGCATGTCATCAACAATGTTTATTCCTGTAATTAAATTACTAGGATGAAACTTAAGTATGTTACTTGCCATATTATAATTCTGTATAATCTATTATAGCGACAGGTTGTGTTTTAAAATCATCCCATCCGTTAATATTAAATTTTAATTCTGTACCAGCTTCTATTGTATCATCTTTTTTAAAATTTAAAGGTAATAAATATAGATTTTCAATAGAATTAATTTTAATATTTTTATTTGGAGTAAAAGTTTTTTCGTAATTACAATACGAGTTAGGTATTATTGTAGCTTTAGCCATATTAATAATTATATGTTATATTTACAGTATGTGTTACGGCAGTTGTGCTGCTATTTAAAACACTAGGAGCACATTCAATTAATATACCAGGATTCGTTCCAAAATTTACAGGCGCCGAATCAAATATATAATAATCATAATCTACACCTACTGTTTTACCTGAAATAGAAACATCTAATTTAGATGCATCAAAACTAGGAAAAGAAGTAAAGCTAACACCGCTGGTTGCAATAGAATCTGAACCTGTAGCGTTTGCCCCTACTGTATTAGCAAATGATATTACCACTGCACCTTTAAAACCTACTTCCATAGGTCCTATTACAAAGCCTCCTGCATTTGCAATATTATGTGCAGTTCCAGATCCAGACGGTACATTAAACTCATGAGCACTATTTCGACCTGCTGCTAAAAAAGGCACAGCACCTGTTCCTGTTTTTGCAAAATTAGCAGTAAAAGTTGATGTAAATGCAGCGTTAGAAACTGTTCCTATTTTAAACTGTGTGGTATTGCTAGTATATCCAGATCTACTTACAGTCATAGCATAAAAACCGCTACTTTCTTCAGAAACATCGATAGAATGAGCAGACCATGGTTGATCAAACGATCCAATAGAGTTTTGTAAAATTTGAGGTGTTGCAGGCCCTACGAAAGAAAAAGATGCATGTGTATCCCTAAATGTATTTTGTTGACTTGTTGGATTAGTAAAAGTATGATCCCCACCAGTTACATCTGTAGTACTACCATTAGTCATATTTGGTATATTATTATATACACCATCTCCAGTTCCACCTGATATTATAGTGAAAAAAATATCACCTCCTGCACTATTACTTGTTTTTGCTAAAGGCCCATAACCAGGATTTTTTGACATAGTTTCACCATTAGAATGTCTAGCAGCTTGATTTAAAAAATAATTATCTGCTGCGGTATTACCGGATTGCCCTCCTGTACCTATTGCAGTGTGAGGTTGATTAGCAGCTGTATCAGTACCTATAGCAACTGGTAAAATATATAATTTATTTGATAAAGGTCTTCTAATTGAAGAAGCAACTGTTGTAAAATATTTTATACTGCTTAATGTTGTACCAACACTGTTTGTAGCATATGCAACAACAGCATAAGTTGTACCAGCTGATAACCCTGTAATAGCTTTTGAAAAAGGTGATGTTATAGGCGTAACAGCTGCATTAGTTCCTGAAGACTGCACTTGTGATGCGGTTAATGCATTTGAAACTGTAGTACCTGTTGAAGTTTGAGAAACTGTTATAGGTAATTTAGCATGTACTTGATCTACTGTGCCTAAGCTAGATTTAAAATATATTGTGTTAGGCTGTGGACCTGCTAAATTTTGATAATCATATTGTGAAGATGTAATTGTTGTACCATCTTTATCTTTTACTGTAAGATCATTTGCAGCAACTCCATCAAAAGGATCAGTCCATAACGGTGCACCCGAAGATAAATTTGCAGATCTACCACTTAAAGATCGAATAACATGCACATTTGTAAAATTAGTTACCGTAGAGCTACCACCTGAATTTACTTTATAATAAAAACCAATTGCTGTAACCCCAGCACTATCATTTGTATATTCAGCATTTAAAGTTACACTAGTAGCTGTAATATCAGTACAGTCTAATATATTTACAACCGGTGCGGCTATTGCTGCTTGTGTTGCTGTAACTGTACCGGTAACAAATTTACCTGTATTAGAATATCCAGTAGGGACAGTAACTTGTACCTGTATTATTCTTGTTGTATTAGTTGAAACAGAAGCTCCAAAATCTGGTGTTAAAGAAAAAGGAATACCAAGCGTTGCTGATACACCAATAGTTCCGTCTTTAGTAACAGTAGCAACAACAACAGCATCTGAAAAAGCAAACGTAGGTAATATAACTTTTGTAGGACTTGAAGCTATAAAATCAGAACTATCAATAATAATAGTTTTAACAGTATTATCTTTTAAATTATGTTCAAAAATACCGTCTGATTTATCTCCTGTAACAAAATAGTATATTCTATTACCTTCAGGATGAGCATAACTACCTATAACTTTTGCATTAGGATTTGAAGAAGAAGAAAGCCCTGTTATACTTTGATTAGCAATAAGTTCATTACCTTTTAAATTTTCTATAACTCCAACGTTTGCATCTTCTGAAGTGTCTATACTAATATTTAAAGCATCTCTATATGTACCTTTAGGTACTATTCTATCATCTAAATCTCTTTCAAGTCTAGCTTGATTAAAACTTCTTTTGCTTTGTGCCATTTAATTTTAATGTTTAATCCACTTACTTTTCCCCCTTAGTATTTGAGCAAGCTCTTCTAATTTATAATTACTTAATCTTATTTTAGTATTTCTTAATTTTGCTGTAGCTTCTTTTTTATATAAAGGTACTAGTTGTGCACTAGCAGGGCGGACTTTAGATAAGTTATATAACATGTATGCATACGTTGCATCTTCTGCAAGTTTAGGCATAAACACTTTACTTAAATCAGCATTATCATCTAAACCATCACTTATATAATCTAATACAACTAAGTCTTCATTTCTATTTGCAAATGAACCATCAAAAAAAATTAACCCTGCTTTATGGTCTATAAAATAAGTTCCAGCCGCATTCATATCTTCAGGCACTCCACCATATCTTTTATTAAAATATGAAAAA
>CESM01235108.1_pt1 | contig 22021 bp, 16 predicted proteins | sample 361421 | NCBI WGS metagenome assembly CESM01 (sample SAMEA2622219, study PRJEB7988) | marine metagenome | isolation source: saline water (ENVO:00002010), including | reverse complement strand
GATGTTGCTATTGAAGAAATTTCAACAAGTGTTAACTTAGGTGATGACGAAATCGGCGGACCAAGCAATGGTAGACTATCAACACAGTTAGCAGTGAGAAGTTTCATTAGTAACAGACTAGGTGGCTTTGTTGACAAAACAGTGTCAACTGCGGCAGTTCCAGGTGCTATTGTCCAACTTAACACAAATGGTCAGTTGAATGGCGATTTGATACCGGCAACTAGACAGTTTACAAATACAAACACTGATGGATATCAGTCTAGACTACAACAGGTAGACGATATACCTGCTATTGATTTGAAAGCTGGTGACATTGCTACTGAGAACTATGAACAAGTAGAACTTACTTTATCAGCTAATACATTTACTGCGGCTGATGGTGCAGTGGTTACACAACCAGGTATTGCTGATGCAGTTGGTTACGTAAAAGGTAGTTACAGTTTGAGTGGTAATGCTTTGGTTGTTACAATAGGCGGAACATGGGACGATAACGATGACTCAACAGGCGATCCATGGGATGTAAGTGGCACAGCACCTAACTTGTTTATTAATGGTGTTGACTCAGGTGTGAAACCAACAGCTAAAGGTCCAAGCACTGAAATAATCGACAACTGGTTCTTGCGTAGTTCCAATAGCAGTCAGTTTTTGGTTTTGGATCCAACTGAAAATTATGTATTTACTGTAGATGCAACATGTAGTTTGACATTGGCAGAACGTAATAGTAACGTAGCAACTGTAACTACTAACAATGCACACAATTTACAAGTAGGTAATACTGTTCAAATATTGAATACAAATGACGAAACCTTTAACGAAAATGGTTTAGTGCTTAGTGTTCCTACTTCAACATCATTTACATATACAAACACAGATACTGCTGATCCAACAAAAGCAAGTGCAGCAGCCGCAGGAACAGTGAGAACTATTGTTACTAGTGCTGATGGTAATGCACAGGGTGCTGTGACAGAATTCCGTTCAGGCATTGCATCTAATGTTGATAACGCAAATATTACTGGTGGTAGTGGTTATACACCTGTGTTAGGTAATTTAACATACGAAAGTGTTGACTTACAATCAAAAACAGGTTCAGGAAGCGGAGCAAAAGCAAACGTAACAGTTACAGCAGGACAAGTTACTGATATTGATGTAACAAGAGGCGGAACAGGTTATGCACAAGGTGACTTGTTAGAATTAAATGCAAGTGATGTAGGCGGAACAGGTAGTGGATTTGAAATTGAAGTTACAGGTATTGAAAAGCGTATATATGTTAATATATTAGGCGGCGAGTTGTTTGTTGCAAGTTCATCATCATTGGATTTTGTTGAGGACAATAATGCAGTAGCAACTTCAAAAGATATAAATCTAAATGATATAATTACACATAACTTTTTAGCAGGTGATACAACCGGTGGCGGTGCTGTAAATTATACTGACTTTAGAATAACAATAGCAAATCACGGATTAGGTAATGGTGATCCAGTAACATATGATACACTTGGTAATGTTCCAATTGGTGGATTGTTAAATGAGCAAGTGTATTATGTAAAAAGAATTGATGCTAATACAATAGAACTTTACGAAGGTTTTGCATTACTCAATCAAGTTGAATTTACAAGCACACCGGCTAACAACAATCATAATATTACTCGTAAAACAATAAACGTAACTGACAACAGTGTTGTTGTAGAAGGGCATGGTTTAACTACTGGTGATGCTATACGTTTTGAAACATTAAGCGATGGTTCTAGTGCAAACGTATTATTTTCAACAGCAGGAGCTGGAGGTGCTATTGATACTGGTTCAAGATTCTTTGTAGGATCTGTTACAACTAACTCCTTTACAATACACGCATTACGTTCAGATGCATTAAGCAGTATCAATGACTTGGTAACAAATGCACAAGATATTACTGCCATAGGTGTAGGTAGTGCAGAAGTTATTACTAACAACGTGCAAGTTGAAAGTGTGATTAACACCTCAAGTAGATTGATAGCAAACTGGAATACACTTGCGGTTACAAATATTGACGCAGAAAATATTATTTCTGGAACAGTGTCACCAAGTAGGCTTGGCTCAAGCGGTGTTCCAAACAGTGATAGTTTCTTAAGAGGTGATAGTGCCTATGCTACTGTTGTCCAAAGTTTGAAAAAAGCAAACACTACAGACAACCCTATAACCCTTACAGGTTCAAGTCTAAGCGGAGAGTTTTATGGCGATCCAGTAAACATAGGTATAGCAAATGCTGACTTTGACCCACTCGGAACATTCTCTACATTAGGAGTTAGTAGATTTTTACAATCACAATTTGATGTAGATACAGGCGGCAGTGGACAAGTGTTTATTAAAGATGGTGTTGTAGATGCAGGAACATTAGATAGTTTAGATAGTTCTTTCTTCCTTAATCCGGCAAACTTAACAAGTCTTGTGCCAGTTACAAGAGGTGGAACTGGTATTGGAACATATGCAATAGGTGATATATTATATGCACAATCATCATCTACTCTGAATACATTGAACATTGGTAGAGCTAATACTTTTTTAAGATCCGATGGGACAGAACCAGAATGGGGAACTGCACTTGATCTTGCTGAAGGATTGGATGTTGGTTCAGCTTCACTTACATCTTCTAGTGTTGGTGCTGGTAGAATTTATAATTCAAATGTTTCTAGTTTAGAAATTGGTGGCGATGCAACTAATGTTACAGTTGGAAGCACACAAGGTTCACGTAACTTATTTCCATTCATTGCAAGTTACGAAGCTACTATATCAAGAGATGTAGTTGTAAACTTTGCAGCAGTAAATCAAAGCACAGCTGAAGTAACAGACAATGGCGAAAAAGAAATTGTTATGTCATCAACTACAGGTATACTTGCTGGAATGATTGTTCAAGGAAGTGCAAGTATTCCTTCTAATACAACTGTAAGTGGTGTTACGTCTGATGCAATATATCTAAGTAACGCAACAACAGGAACTGTTCTTTCTGCTGTATCGTTATCTTTTAAATATACTCCTTACACATTAGGAATTAATCCAGGTGATACTGTGAACATAGGAAGTAGCACAGTAGCAAACTTAGACGGCACATGGCCCGTAAGTGGTGCAACCGAAACAGCTACATCATTTACTATTAGAACAGACGATCTTGTTACAGCAGATCCTTTAGATGTTCCAGCAGGAACACATACAATTAATGGAAATCTAGTTTTACGTAATGAAAATATTGTTGTTGGAAATGCACAAACAAGTGCTACTCCGGCTAATGGTATTATAAAAGGAACAGATGGTCTTGGAACAGATGTTGCTGGAGGCGATCTTACTTTAGAAGCAGGATTAGGCACAGGAGCAGCAACTGGTGGTGATGTAATATTACGCACAGGAGACGTGAGCTCAACAGGAGCAGTAAAAAATACTTCTCAAGTTAGAATACGTGTTAATGCAGGTGGTGATACAGAAGTTACTGGATATACAAACTTTTCATCATCCGGCGCTATAAAATTACCAGTTGGTAATACAGCAGCAAGAACTTCTCCTCCAGCAGCAGGTGATGCACGTTTTAACAGTCAACTTATTACATTTGAAGGTTATGATGGCACGAATTGGAGCCCACTAGGTGGAGTCAGAGATGGTGATCAAGACACATTTATTATTGCAGAATCATCACCTGGAAGTGATAATGACGATTTAGAATTCTATACACAAAACATTCTTAGAATGAAAATTGACGATTCGGGAGATTTTAAATTTGGTGATAGCACTGATAAAGTTGTGTTTGAATATGCTACAGGTAATGCAGAAATTGCTGGTAGCTTAACTGTTGAAGGTGATTTAACAATAAATGGAACAACTACAACAATTAATACTTCTATACTAAGTGTTGATGATCATAATATAGAAATTGGTGCTGTTGCTACTCCAACAGACGGAACAGCTAACGGTGGCGGTATAATACTTAAAGGTTCTACAGATCATACCATACTTTGGAAAAACTCTCAATACTGTTGGGACTTTAGTGAACATGTTAACATAATAAGCACCAAAGAATATAGAATTGCAGATACCAAAGTTCTTGATGCAACAAGTCTAGGAGCAAATGTTGTAACTAGTAGTTTAACAACTGTTGGTGCTCTTGCAGCAGGAAGTATATCATCTAGTTTCGGTAACATAGATATTGGAACTAGCACATTTACAGGTAACGGTAGTGGACTTGGATCACTTGATGCAGATAATATTACTTCTGGAACAGTAGCTGGTGCAAGACTTGGCGGCACTCAATCAATGGCTGGTGTCAAAACATTTACTGATACAAGTGCAGCAGTAGACACAGCTTCTGGTGCAGTAAGGTTATTAGGCGGCATGGGTGTTGCTGGAGCATTGTATGCAGGTAGCTTACACACAGCAAACGGTGCAGGAATACAATCATTAGCAGCAGGCAACCTAGCAAGCGGAACTGTTCCTAATGCACGTATAGATGGAACATACAGTAACCTAACAGGAACTGGTGCTCTGAACGCAGGTAGTATTGCAAGTGGATTTGGAAACATTAATATTGGAACAAGCACATTTACTGGTAATGGTAGTGGACTAACAAATGTTGATGCTGAAACACTTGATGGCATAGATGGAGCAAGTTTCTTACGCAGCGATGCAGCAGATACAATGAGTGCATTACTCACCATAGCACATGCAGGTGACGAGATACTTCGTTTGCAAGATACAAGTTCTACTGGTGATCCATATGTAAGTTGGTATCAGTCATCTACACGTAGAGCATATATGCAATATGTAGACAGTGGAGATCTTTTACGTATAGCTAACGAAGGTGGTTCTACCAGAATAGATTTAGATGGCGGAACCAGTGGACTGAAATTTATCGAAGGTTCAAATACTTACACAGTTTGGCATTCAGGTAATGACGGTGCAGGATCTGGACTAAGCGCAGATAACTTAGATGGACTATCAAGTGGATCTTTCTTACGCAGTGATGCTGACGATAGTTTCACAGGAACATTAAGTGGCTCTGGTAGTATTAATATTTCAGGTAATGTAACAGCAAATGCTTTCTCAGGAGATGGTAGTGGACTTACTGGACTTGGTGCTGATAATGCTGATACACTTGATGGACTAGATAGCACACAGTTTTTACGCAGTGATGCTGATGATTCAGCTAGTGGAGTGCTTACACTTCAAGGTAGCGGACAAAACAGACTTATTATTCGCAACACTTCAAATGCAGGTAGTGCAGGTATTAACTTTAGTGACCATTCAAGCAGTAGTTATGCTCAAAACGGAACATTTAGATATGTTCATAGTGATACTGATTCATATGGTGCAGCTAACGCATTTATTGTTGAAGGCAGTGAAACTAGCTTGTCATTCTATGTGTCAGGTAATATTAAAGCAACAAATGAAATTACTGCTTACTACTCAGATGAACGTTTGAAAGATTTTAAAGGCACAATAACAAACGCACTTGATAAAGTTCAATCTTTGAATGGTTACTATTATAAAGAAAACCAAACTGCAAAAGAAATAGGATTTATTAATGACGAACTTCAAGTAGGTTTGAGTGCTCAAGAAGTTGAAGCAGTCCTTCCTGAAATTGTTACAAAAGCACCTATAGCTTATGAAGATCATGTTGATGTTGATTACAAAACTGTTAAGTATGACAAGATGGTTCCGTTGTTAGTTGAAGCAATAAAAGAACAGCAAACACAAATAGATGAATTAAAAGATATGGTTGCAAAATTAAGTAAATAACAGTATAATGTGTAACAGGAGAAGTTAATGGCATTACCACCAACAGGCGATCAAATTACAATGTCTGAAATACGGAATTATTTTTATAATGCCGGCGAAGCCAGTAGCTATACAATTAGTGTTCTCGGAACTTACATAGGAGTAACTTCCGGGGACCAAATTTCTATGAGTAGCACATTTGGTGGTTACTACTTCCCAACTCTGCCTTAACACTTGACAATCAAACGATAATATACTATATTAATGTATAAAGGAGCAAATAAATGAAATCACTCTATGAAGTCATAAACGTTGACTTATCACAAGCATATACAAAAGCACGTAAACTAGAAATAGTTAATACACTTGACTTAGATGCAGAAACTGAAGTTTCAGTTAAAGAAGAAATTGAAGCAATGCCTATTCCAGAAGATGATGACCGTATTCATTGGATAATGACTTTTGGTAAAGCAGCAGGTGCAGACTTACTTACTATTGGTAAAGTGCAACCTGAAAACATGATAAAGATGGCTAGCCTTTCACCAGAAGATTTTCAAGAATGTGTAAAAATTGCAACACAATCTGCACGTGACTGGAACCAATTGACTATTTCAGCAGAAAAAGATCTAAACCAGGAAACTGTTCCAAGCACAATGTTGTAATGAAACTTAGTATCTGTATCCCGGCTAGGGACACTGTTCATACTCTATTTGCAAAACAACTTAGTTTTCTTACTAGCAGATTGACTAGTAAGTCTATTGACTATGATTTGCATATTATTATAGGTAGTGTTATTGCAGATTCAAGGACAGCTTTAGCAAAAGAAGCATTGTTAACCAATCCTACTCATATATTATGGTTAGATAGTGATATTCATTTTCCTCATAATGTTTTTGAAAGATTAGTATTACATGATAAAGATATTGTTGCAGCAAACTATAGCACAAGATTTGCTCCATATAAAAGTGTTGCATTTGTTGATCCAAACAATACAGACAAAAGATTAGATAAAAAAACAGGACTACATAAAATTTGGGGTATAGGAATGGGATGTATGCTTACAAAATCTTCAGTGTATGATGTAATGCCAAAGCCCTGGTTTATGCACGAATACAACAAAGATACAGATTCTTTTGGTGGAGAAGATATGTATTTTTGTAATCAAGCAATGCATCATGATATTGACGTTTGGGTAGATACAGATATTGTGTTAGCACACATAGGAACGAAAGCACACTTATTATGAGAGCTATAGATAGATTTGAAAAGTTTGGCACACCAATACACAATGGGCAAGACTATTTAAAAAAGCACATATTTGAACAATATCCAGTTATACACAACGAAGAAGAAATAAATGATTACATAGAAAAAGCTGATTATGTTTGGTTAGTAAATCAAGATATAAAAGTATACGATAGTTTTCCTTGGTATTTTAGACCTCAATCCAATACTGCACATATACATGCATTTCCATATGTATACAAAAAAAGCAGAGAAGTTATGTCATGGGAAATGGTTAGGCTCATGCCAACTGCACCAGGAACATACACAACAAAACGTCATAGTTATATCTGTGGAGAATATGATCCTTATTATGGAAAAGATAAATTTGAAGTTTTTTATATAGGAGATGATAGGACCAGTCATAAAGAATTAATTAAAAAGATTCCAAATCTTCAAGTTGTTGAAAACTTTGAACAAGCACAACAACGTAGTTATACAGACATGTTTTGGTTAGTATATGATGATATCATGATTCGAGATACATTCAAATTCAGCTATACGCCAGACGAATGGAGTTACGATTTTGTTCATGTATTTGGCAACGGAGATATAGATCAATTGGATGGCGTTGCTCTTGTTCCTAAAAATTATGTTGCAAATGATAAAGAAATACAACATAGATTTTTTGCCAACAAAAAAGAAATACGTATTATGGCAAGCACTCCACGTGAATACGATAGATTTGAAATCAACAATTATGAACAATATAAAGAAGCATTAGAAAAAACAACAACAGAATTATTTTGGGGTGTGCCTAATGATATTGAAATATTAGATGAATCTATTTTTAATTTTTATATTAGTCATCAGGATTCAAAACGTAAAAGTAATCATGCATGGTTGAATGGAAATAAGTATGATGGACTAATTTTGTTTAGTAAACACGCACCGGTAACAGAAAAAGAAATAGAATATAGATTTCTTGCCAACAGAATAGAACATGATAAAATTGTAAGTCAAAGTAAACAATTTGATCAATTCACTATAGACACATATGACGATTATATAGATGCACTAAAAAATACAACAACAAATATGTTCTGGGGTATTCCTAGTGATGTAATACCTAATGAAAGTTTTGAATGGGATGATTATTTCAACGAATATAATGTTTTAGATAGAAATATTACACATGTATTCAAAAACAGTGAACATTATGATGGCATAGTTCTATATAGCACCAGTGCAGAAATTAGCAAAAGAGAAATAGAACATAGATTTTATATAGATAAAAAAGAACATGATAAAATAGCAAGCACGCCAAAAAAATATGATATATTTACAATAAACAATTATGATGATTATACTGAAGCATTGTATAACTCTACAAGTGAAATGTTTTGGGGTGTTCCTAGTGATGTAATTATTGCAGATGATTTTGAATTTGATTTTTATTTTAGCCATCATAATCGTTATGATAGAGAAATAAATCATATATTCAAAAACGGAGAATCAACCGATGGAGTTGTATTGTTTAGTAGGCATTTGCTAGTTAGTGAAAAAGAAGTTGAACACAGATTTTACATAAAGAAAAAAGAATGGGATATGGTTGTAAGCAATCCTAAACCCTATCCTGTGTTTACTGTAAACACATTTGATGATTACAAAGCAGCGTTACAAAAAACAGACAATGAAATGTTTTTCATGGTAAATGATGATATTGAAATACAAAATGACTTTGATTGGAACTTTTACATAAGTTATCATAATCAGTATGAAAGAAAAATTAATCATGTTTGGAAAAACAAAGATTATTACGATGGTGTAATGTTAACCAATACACATAACGAATTGACAGAACGTGAAATAGATTATAGATTTCTTGCAATTAAAAAAGAATATGAAGAAATTGCAAGTAAACCTAAACCATATGATATTGTTTTCATTAGTAATGGCGAAACAAATGCTGATGCAAATTATAAAATATTACAAGAAAGATTTCCTAATGCAAAACGTGTAGATAAAGTTAAAGGAATACACCAAGCACATATTGCTGCTGCTAATCTTTGTGACACAGAAATGTTTTGGGTAGTTGATGGAGATGCACAAATTTTAGAAACTTTCGATTTTGACTATCAAATAGCAAGATACGATATAGATGGAAGAAATACAGTATACGTATGGCGTAGTTATAATCCAGTAAATGCACTTGTTTACGGTTACGGTGGAGTGAAACTATTACCTACTGAATTAACACGCAATGTTGATATCACAAGTGCAGATATGACAACTAGCATTAGTAAAAATTTCAAAGCAATAGCAGAAATGAGTAATACAACTGCGTTTAACACAGATGCATTTAGTGCATGGCGTAGTGGATTTAGGGAATGTGTAAAATTAGCAAGCCGTAGTATTGATAGACAAAAAGATGAAGAAACGCAATTTAGATTAGATGCTTGGTGTTCAAAAGGTGCTGATAAACCATTTGGTGATGCTGCAATTAATGGTGCTATTGCTGGCAAAAAATATGGTGAAAAATATAAAGATTCTGCTAAAGATCTCAAAAAGATCAATGATTTCAAATGGTTACATCAAAAATTTAAGCAATCATATCAACTAGTTGAATAACAGTTTGTAACTTATCTGTATTAGTTTTTGTTTTCAGTGTGTTATGTAAACCATAGTGCAATGGCTTTGGCCACATGCCAAAACTTACCCATGCATAACCATTATGTTCAGAATTAAGTTGTGGAATAAATTCGTTATCTATGACACAAAGATATGTATGGAACAAAAAGTTATCATCGTTACTTATAAAAGTTTCTAACGGAATAGTTTTCCTTATTTCAATTTCGCCTATTTCTTCTTTGATTTCTCTTTGTAAACCTTCCCATGGAGTTTCAACGCCCTCGTTAGTTCCACCAACCAACCCCCATAGGTTATTTTTACGTCCGTTAGCTCTGTGTAATAACAAAAAACGTTTTGTATCAAGGGCATAAAATAATGCACCACTACAACTAATTGAATTCATAAAAATATATATGTTATATTACTAGTTCCCAAGTTCCTCTTGGATAGTAACCGTCAACACTTGCTTGCCAATAATAATTATTCCAGTATACTTGTTGTCCTGTGTTAACATTTGTTAGATATGTAAGTGCGCTATTATCTGATGCATCAAAAATAATATTCCATTGTGTGCCATCCCATTCTACAATATCATTTGTATCTGCAATAAAATCAGCACCTCCTACACTCTTCCATGCATCAGCTCCGTCTTCATTTATTTCTAATTCATATCTTACAGTTGAACCTATATCTGGAGCAGTTCCAAAATCTATTACATACAAGTCGTCTATAATTCTACTTGTAGTTGCAACTTCTAATCCGTCAACAAATACAGTATGTCTGTATACTATATTACTATCTACTTCAGTATCAATACGTGTTGTTTTTTCTTCTACAGTAAATTTACGCTCTACACTACCGCCAATAGGTCCAGTAAACAAATAGCGTAATCCAGCACCTCTTGCTATTTTGTCATCATCTGGTCTATATTTTATAGGATTAACAATTCCATCTATACTACCTCTAGTAGCACTACTTGTGCTTATCAAAGTATCGCTTGGTAAAGTATCTGGATCATATGTGATTTGTAAATCAAATTTTTCTACAGGATCTGCATAATCGATAGTGCCTACAATAGGATTAAGCAATTCGGCTCTATATAAACGTATTTGGCTTATGCCTGGCTGGAATTTTGCAGGTGCTTCTGCTTCGAAAACATTTTGCCAACTTATTTCACCTATACGTAATTTGCCTGATAACGCCAATTGAGCAATAGTGTTGTTTACTATTATATCAAAATTTCTATAACTTGCTACAACAGGATTAGTTAGATCTAATCTACCAGAGCCGCTTGATACTGTTAGTGCAGCACCTTTTTCATCTACTATACTTCCATCTGGTAATACTGTGGTTCCGCTTGCTGCAAAGGCTTTACCATCAGTTGGAGGATTGAAACCTTCGAGACTAATGGTTCCTGCTTCACTATTGAATACACTTGTAATAATATCTGTAATTACACCAAGTTTCTTAACTTTTGCTGGAGGTGAAATAAAGATAGGAGCATTGAAACTTAATGTAGCAACATCTATTTCTGTTTCTGTTCCAACTGGTATTGTTCTAGAACTAAACTGTATATTTTCAAGTTGTAGCACACTTAAACTTGTCCAGTCAACATAGTTGTCAGTTGTTTGAAATTCTAAGTCAGGATTGAATAAAAAGAATATTTGTTCAAGTATTTGTAATTTTTGATCTGTATTTGTGCTCCATACATCAACATTCACAGATAAAGTATACGGAGTTGGATGTATTCTTTCAACAGTATAGCCTTTTGCTTGTTCATTTAGATATTCACCAGTTTCGCTATCTACAGCTCGTTCTCTTAAATTTATTTTACTTACGTAACTACTATCAGCAAGGCGTGCTCTATCCATTTGTAAATTTGTTATATACACACCCATACGTGGTGCGCTAGGCAATTTGTTTTCACTGTTATCTCTAATGATACTTGCAACTTGTCTAGTAATATCTCCATACATTACAGGAACTTGTTTTATATCTCCATCGCCGTCTTGGAAATTAAAATGGCTAAATGCTCTAACTATTTGCGTGACATATCTACGTATCTGTCCATCGTAAAAAAATAACATTATGTGTCTGCCTTAACTTTAAGTGCTTTGCTCAATGCTTGTCTCTCTTTTACATTTTCGCCAGCAATGTTATTTACTGTTTCGTTGTTGACAAATGTTCCTTTCAAGGTAGATCTTGTAATGTCTGGAGTTAGTGTCTGCCTTACAGCATCTTCTACTTTTTGCCAACTGTTACCGCTATACCTAAACAGTCTATTTGGAAATAAATCAACACGCAAAAAATAATCTCCTATTTGTGGATCAGCTGGAAAGCCTGTGCCTGATCCGTATAATGCACCATTTGGCGGAAATCCATCTCCTACCAAATAACCTTTATAGCCAGTATCATTAGGACTTAAGAAAACTGTATCTGTTGTAATAGTGCCATCTGCTAATAATGTATCATAATCAGTTGAAACAATAGCTACTTCTCCGTTATCCAAAACACTAACTGTAAACAAATGTGCTGTTTCGTATCCACTTGCTTTTGCATATTCTTCTGCTTGTGCAATTACTGCATTATTAATTTGCATTTCTCTTTCGTATGTGCTTAACACATCACGTAGTGTATTATCTGCATCATCTTCAGCAGGCAAGTCTAATATATCTTTGTATTCTTGTCCATCGTAAATCTGTTTTAATTTTAATCTATATAAGTGTGGATACCAAGTTTGTGAATAGCCTTCAGCTGCCCTTGTGATTTCATCAATAACATAGAAACGTTTCATAGCAACACTAAAATCATTAGCTGCATATTCTTCTTTCATATGAGGTAACTCAATAACATCTCCTGCCATTAATTTTCTTCCAATAGTTTTTACACTACTATTAATATGAACTGTCATAAAAATAGTATCATTTTGTAAAAACAAACCAAATTGAGATAAATTAAAATCAGTATCTTGTAAGTTATAATGCCCACGTATTTTATAAATGTCAGGATCATACTTCCTATCTCTGTTTTCTAGAAATAATAAGTCTTGAATATTTGTGTCTTTTACTGAATCATATGTTGGTTGTTCTGCGGTTGCATTATCTCCTGTTGTATTTTTAGGTCCTAGATATTTGTGTATATGTAAATCTGTTCCACCAACAGTAAATTGTTCAAAGATAATAGCATCCATGAAATCATAGTCTTGTGTTTTTTCTGGTCTGTATAAACTAATGCGCGGCATAGTTATATTTATCGATAAATACTATTGGAGAACAACATGGCTGATGCAAATTTAACTACACAAAAACAACAAGTATTTGATTATGTAAACGCCTTTCTTGGCGGCGGAATGGTTGATGTAGAATTAGATCCTATACATTACGAAACTGCTTTGACTAAGGCATTAACAAAATATAGACAGCGTAGCGAAAACAGTGTTGAAGAAAGCTATATCACAATCAAGTTTGAAGAAAATCAAAACGTGTATACTTTGCCTCATGAAATTATTGAAGTTAGAAAAATTCATAGACGAAGTATTGGTAGTAGATTAGGCGGCAGTGCCGACGGCGGTAGTTTGTTTGAACCATTTAATTTAGCATATACAAATACATATCTACTAGCAGGTAGTGGTATTGGCGGACTTGCAACTTATGATTTCTTTGCACAGCAGCAAGAATTAGTAGGACGTATGTTTGGTAGTTTTATAGAATTCAAATGGAATACTACTACAAAAAAATTAACTATATTACAACGTCCTAGAGCTGATGAAGAAGTATTAATGTTTTGTTATAATTATCGTCCCGATATGCAACTATTAGACGATTATAAGTCACAACAGTGGATAAAAGATTATACACTTGCAGGATGTAAATATATGTTAGGCGAAGCACGAAGTAAATTTTCAACTATTGTAGGACCAGGTGGTGGAACAACACTCAATGGTGATACACTAAAAGCAGAAGCACAAGCCGAAATGGAAAAACTTGAAATGGACCTTGCATTAGCAGTAGCTGGTGGCACAGGTTATGGTTTTTTAATTGGTTGACAAACAACATTAATTATTATACTATTAATATATGAAGAAAAAGTTGCTTGTGATTGGTCACGGCAGACATGGCAAAGATACAGTCTGCGAAATCCTTAGAGACAAATATGATTATAGTTTTGAAAGCAGTAGTGCATTCTGTTCTAAACTTTTTATATATGAATTACTAAAAAAGAAATATAATTATGATACTGAGCAAGAATGTTACGCAGATAGACATAACCATCGTGCTGAATGGTATAATGCAATAAGTGAAATGAATAAAACTGACGCTGCTACATTAGGTAGAGCTATTTTTGATGAACATGACATTTACTGCGGTCTTAGAAACAAGCGTGAATATTTTGCAATGCGTAACACAAATGTTTTTGATTATGCTATATGGGTAGACCGCAGCGACTATTTGCCTAAAGAACCTGTAGATAGTATGACACTAGAACCTTGGATGGCAGACTTTCATATAGATAATAATGGTGCATTAAGTGACTTAGAATTCTGGGTCGACGAACTGTATAAATGTAAGTTATCTACGTAGATAACCTCTCAAAACGCTATTTTTTCCCTAAATCAGCTAAATAATACTATAACAGATGATCCATAGGAGAAAATTAAAATGGCAGGATTAGTATCACCAGGCGTCCAGGTCTCAGTAATTGACGAGAGTTTCTACACTCCGGCTGAACCAGGAACAACACCAATAATATTTGTCGCAACGGCGGAAAATAAAACTAACGGTGCAGGAACAGGAATTGCACCAGGCACACTAGCAGCAAATGCTGGTAAAGTATACTTGCTCACATCGCAGCGTGATCTTGTTGAAACATTTGGCGATCCAGTATTTAAAACTGACGCTAACAACAATCCGATCAACGGCGGAGAGCAAAACGAATATGGATTACAAGCGGCATATTCTTATTTAGGTGTAAGCAACAGAGCGTTTGTTGTTAGAGCAGGAGTTGATCTTAATGCAATAAATGCAAGTGCAACAGCAACAGCAGATAATCCTGCTAACGGCACATACTGGCTAGACACACAAAGCACTAGCTGGGGACTGTTCAGTTGGAACAGTGCAGCTATATCTACAACAGGCGGACAAACATTCACAAACATATCTCCTATTGTTATAACTGACGCAACACAAACTTCAGGTTCCTCGCCATATACACCTAAAGGTAGTGTTGGAGCAGTTGGTGAATACGCTATTTCAGCAGTAAGCAATATCATAAGATTATGGTATAAATCAGGCGGTAACAGCGCAGCAGGTGTAGCATCTGGCACTTGGGTAGAAGTAGGAAGTGAAGAATGGAAATTAAGTTGGCCAATGGTAACTGGAACTGCAAACGGAACTGGATTAGCCCAAAACCAACAATTTGAAATTGGACTTTCTGATAGTGCAAATATCACTGTAACACTTACAGGCTCAAACGATAGTTTAGCCGATATGGTTGCAGATATAAACACCGCAGCAAATCCAAGCGGAATATATGCAGTATTGGAAGCAGGTGTAATAAATCTTTATTCAAATGGTTTACACGATACATTTACACTTGCAGATGGAACTGGAACACCACTAGCATTTGCAGGTATAACAGCAGGATCATATATGGCTCCTGAATTAGTAATTGACAAACACACACAAGTTCCAGATTTCAAAAGAACTGACAATACCGGAACAGTCAATGGTAGACCAACTGGCAGTGTATGGGTAAAAACAACAGAACCAAACGCTGGCGCACGTTGGAGAGTAAAAGCATGGAACTCTGCTACAGAAGCATGGGATAGTTATGATGCACCATTAGCACCTGATGCACAGACTGCAATCGCAGAACTTGATGCAGCCGGTGGCGGTGCAAATTTAGCACTAGGTTCAGTTTATGTAGAAACAGATCTAGATGATATTCCAGGTTATCCAGCAGCAGATTTTCAAATTTATAAAAGATGTGCAACTGGTGCTACTGAAGTATTAAGTGCTAAAGTAGAAGCAGGCGATGTTGCAGCAGGAACTTACCAGCTATTTTTACAAGAAACTGTAAAAGGAAATGCAAACTTGACAGCAGCAATTACTGTAAGTATAGTTGCAACAGGATTGGCTACTGATGCAGATGTAATTGCAAATGCAATAAATTCAGCAGGTCTTACAAATACAGTAGCAAGTGTAGACAGCGGCAACAGAGTAAAAATATCACACAGAATAGGTGGAGATATTGTTGTTGTAGATGCAGGCGGATTACTTAATTCAATTGGTATAAAATCATCCGGACCAGCACCGACAGCAAACTATTATTCAGAAGGTGGAAATCAATGGAGAATATCTAATTGGCAACCACTTGTTTACACAGCAAGCGATGATGCACCTACAGCAGTAGCAGCAGACGGAGCACTTTGGTATAACAGTTTGATTGACGAAGTAGATATTATGGTTCATAATGGAACAACATGGGTTGGCTATAAAGATGGAACTTCTCCATATTTTGCTAATAACACAGATGTTGGAGGACCACTTGTATCAGCTTCAGCACCAACTAAACAAAGTGACGGTAATGCACTTGTCACTGGAGATGTTTGGATAAGCACTATGGATTTAGAAAACTATCCAAAAGTTTATATTTACAATAAAATATTAGCAGATGCAGGTTCTAATCCATGGGTAGAAATTGATACTACAGATCAAACTACTGAAAACGGTATGCTATTTGCAGATGCACGTTATAACACAACTGGTGCAAATAGCGGAGAAGCAGGCGAAATAAGTGATCTATTAGTAAGTAATTTCTTAGACCCAGATGCGCCAGATCCAGCACTATATCCAAAAGGTATGTTGCTATGGAACTTACGTAGAAGTGGATTCAATGTTAAGAAGTTTGTTCGCAACAGTATTGATGTAAATGCAGATAACGGACGTCAAGGCGATGAAGCAATGACAAATTATTATCCACATCGTTGGGTTACTGAGTCAGCTAACGAAGCAGATGGATCAGGATCGTTTGGACGTAAAGCACAACGTAAAGTAGTTGTTCAAGGATTACAATCAATGCTTAACAGCAATGAAGAAATTCGCGATAACGAAACCAGACTATACAACTTAATTGCAACACCAGGTTATCCAGAACTAATTGGAGAAATGGTATCTCTAAACTACGACAGAGGACTAACAGCATTTGTAGTAGGTGATACACCATTTAGATTAGCAAGTGATGCAACAACACTTAACAACTGGTCAACAAACGTAAACTTAGCATTAGAAGATAACGATGCAGGACTTGTTACAAGTGATGAATACTTAGGTGTTTATTATCCAAGCGGATTTAGCAGCGATAATGCAGGAAACAACATTGTTGTTCCACCATCACATATGGTTTTACGCACTATTGCACTAAATGACCAAGTTGCATTTCCGTGGTTTGCTCCAGCAGGAACAAGACGTGGTGGTGTAACAAATGCTACTGCAACAGGATTCATCAATAGTGAAGGTGAATTCAACAGTATTGCACTTAACGAAGGCCAAAGAGATACACTATATCAAAGCAATGTTAACCCAATTACATTCTTAACAGGTGCAGGTATCACAGTATTTGGACAGAAAACTCGTGCAAGGAATGCAAGTGCATTGGATAGAGTTAATGTTGCAAGACTTGTTGTCTACTTACGTAGTCAGCTAAACAGCCTAGCTAAACCATACTTGTTTGAGCCAAACGATAAGATTACACGTGATGAAATCAAACAACAGGTAGAGAGCTTGTTAGTTGAGTTAGTAGGACTAAGAGCATTGTTTGACTTCTTAGTTGTATGTGACGAAACAAACAACACACCAGCTAGAATTGATAGAAACGAATTATACGTTGATATCGCAATCGAACCAGTGAAGGCAGTAGAATTTATTTACATTCCGCTACGTCTTAAAAACACAGGAGAGATAGCAGGTCTTTAATATCATAAAATAGGGGGTGAAATAAAAACCCCCTACAAATGATAAATACTTGTGTATTAAGGAGAAACAATAGATGGCAATCTCAACTCTATTAAATTTAACAGTTCCATTAGCAAACGATAGCAGCTCAAGCAGTCAAGGTTTGTTAATGCCGAAACTACAATATCGTTTCCGTGTTACACTAGAAAATTTTGGTGTATCTAAAGAAACTCAAGAATTAACAAAACAAGTAATTGATGCCGCTAGACCAACAGTATCTTTTGATCCTATTCAACTTGATGTTTATAACTCAAAAGTATACCTAGCAGGTAAACATACTTGGAACACAGTAAGTTTGACACTACGTGATGATGTAAATGGTAGTGTTCAGAAAATGGTTGGTGAACAACTACAGAAACAATTTGATTTCTTTGAGCAAGCAAGTGCTGCTTCAGGTATAGATTATAAGTTCGTAGAACGTATTGAAATACTTGATGGTGGTAACGGCACCAATACACCGGGCGTATTAGAAACTTGGGAACTATACGGTTGTATGCTTACCAACGTTGAATATGGTGCATTAGCATATGCAAACAATGATCAAGCAACAGTAACACTTACAATGCAATACGATAACGCAGTGCAGTTGGGTGTTGGAGTTGGTATCAACGGCGTGAAACAAAAACGCTCAACCAGTAATGCAGGAACTTCAGCAACTGGTTAATCCTAACTAAGATTGCCATACAACAAAAGGAGCTTTATGCTCCTTTTTTTGTTTATATACGCACTTATTATATATAGATAAATACAATATGTCCAAGTTTAGTGCATTTTTTGATAACAATAGTAGAGCAGGAACACTTGCAGATTTTGCACATGCAGATGCATTGTATGTGCGTAATAACCTACGTCTATCTCCTAAAACCAAATTTTTATACCATGTGGTTTTTGATGTTAATCAAGAAGCGTTAGCATCATTAGGAAAAACTGTTCAAAGCCTTTTGAATAAAAGAGAATTCAATTTACTTGTTAATAGTGTTGATATGCCAAGATTTCAAGTAGACATGGATGAAAAAAATCAATACAACAGAAAAAAATTAGTCCAAACTAGGATACGTTTTGAGCCAGTAAGTTTTAGTTTTCATGATGATATGGCTGGACTTACAACATTGTTATGGGAAGCATATTACAGATATTATTCACAAGATCCTAATTATGCACAAAAAAATACAAGCGGACAACCTGATACTACTGTTCCACGTTCATATAATACTTTCAGAAATAACATGTATGGACCAGAAGATTCTAATACTTATAGATACGGACTAGATAATAACAAAAAGAAAAATATACCATTTTTCAATAGTATCACTGTAAACCATTTGTATTCAAATAATGCAAGACCAGAATTTACAAGTTTTACATTAGTAAATCCTTTAATTTCAAATTGGCAGCACGATAATTTAGATCAATCAGATAATAGTTTTACAAAAAACACAATGCGTATAATGTATGAAAATGTTTTATATGGCAGAGGCAGAACAGGTGTAGACGAACCTGCAGGCTTTGCTGATCCTTCACATTATGATCTATCTGTAGGTGTGTTAAACACTAACGGTGTTATAGGCGATCTATTTACTATAGGAGGATTTGTAAATGGTGTTAGCACAGTATTCAGTGACATTGCAAATAAAGAAGTTGATCTAAATACTATATTGACAGGTTTGTTAACATTACAAAACTTACAAAATTTACAAACAACAACACTAAGTCCTAATATAAATCAAATAAATGCAACGCAACAGCAATCGGGAATAGTTTTACCTAGAGATACAATTAACAATGCGTTTATACAAACATTACCAGTGAGAACACAATGAGTAGTATTACAGATAAAAGTATACAGCCTACAACTGACAGTGCAGGAGAAGTCAAAGAATTTTTTGACAAATATTTTACAAAGAAGATTTCTGTAACAAGTAATCAAGTAGATAGCGTAGTTGGATTTTTCCAAAAAAGAGGCTTTGATAAAAATAGTTCTGTAGCAATAGCAAGCGTATTATTACAACAAGCTAAAATTGATAATGTTAATGTGTTTAAGTTGTTGGATACACTTACAGGATTAGATAGCGTATCAATAAGTAAATTGGTCGCTACTATTTTAAATACCAATAGAAGTAAAATGAGTGCAATAGGATTCAGTTTAGAGTCTACACAAGAAACAAGCGAAAAAAGAAATATTGTATATTAATGGCACGTTTTGCACAAGGAAAATATACTTGTAGATATCCTGACAAATATATAGGAGGCCGAACTCCTACATATAGATCGAGTTGGGAATTTGCCTTTATGAGATTTTGTGACCTAAACGAAAACGTAACCAAATGGGCAAGTGAAGCAATTAAGATTCCTTATAGAAATCCTCTAAGTGGAAAAATGACAATATATGTTCCGGATTTTTTTGTAGCGTATACAGATAAAGATGGAAAAGAAAAAGTTGAATTAGTAGAAGTAAAACCATATAATCAAACTGATATAAAGAAACTAGGAAATAGTAACACAAATAAACTGCATTTTGTTGTTAACCAAGCCAAATGGTCAGCAGCTCGTAGCTGGTGTAAACAACAAGGTATCGTGTTCCGTGTTGTAAACGAGCAAGATATTTTCCACGGCGGCAAACGTAGATAAATATAGTAGCATATAACGGAACACTACTATGACTAAAAAATTAGAAGAAATGTTAAATTTGCCAGATAACAAAGACATTGTGGACAAAAAACCAAAGAAAACACAAGTTGTTGACACTGAAGAAACTTTTAGAGATATCAATGAGCTAGATAAAATTTCTAGTGCATTACCTGCTGTAAAAGGTTTAGGCCAAATGGCAGATGATGAATTAAATGATGTAGCAGACAAAGCAATGACAGCATATGAAGATCTAATGGATTTAGGTATGAATGTAGAAAGTCGTTACAGTGGTAGAGTTTTTGAAGTTGCAGGCACAATGTTAAAAACAGGCCTTGATGCTAAAGTTGCAAAACTAGATAAAAAATTAAAGATGATTGATTTGCAACTTAAAAAAGAAAAACTAGATAAAGATACAGGAGCTCCGGCAGGTATTGTTGACGGTGAAGGATATGTTGTAACTGATAGAAACAGTCTGTTAGAGCGTCTAAAAGGTATGGATAAAGATAAATAATACTATAAACAGGATCCTATAGCTATGAAAAGATTTGCAGAATATTTAACAGAGTCAAAAAAGACTTATGAATTTAAAGTAGGTGTTGCAGGAGAGCTTCCAGAACACTTTGCTGATAAAATGGAAACATCATTACAAAAATATGGCGTAATGAAAATGTCAGCTGGTAAAAATACACCTATTCAAGAACGTCCATTAGACTTTCCAGAGTTACGTAATATGAACGTTACATATTATGAAGTTGAATTACATTATCCAACTACAATGCAAGTTTTACAAGAATACATTGGGCAGTGTTGTGACGTAGAACAAAGTCATATTATAGTAAGAAATATGAATGATCCTAGAGAAGAATACCAAGAAGAAAAAGACGAAAAAGAATACATAGCTAAATTAACACAGGAAGATATGGGACAAGCAGAAGGTGATGCACAATCACATGTTGCAGGTGGCAGAGTAATGGACTTGTTAAAAGAATTAGAAACTGTTCGCAAAGAGCGTGAAACCGATTATGTTGGAGATGCACCAGTTGGTGATAGTAAAGACATTGGTGATGAAGAAAACACTAAGGCAGTATTGTCATGAAACTAAAAGAAGTAACAAAGCCAATAGCAGAAGCTGCACCAACAACATTTAGACCTACACATTTTGGAGGCCTTGGTGGCTTGAACCAGGTGATGTTACATACTGATGGAAATCTTTATTTTCAAAGAGCAAGACAAGACGGACGTCCAGGTAGAGAAATAGTTAGATGGAATGGCAATCCATCAGGTGAAGGATTTTTAGGAAGATGGAATCCTGCAACTATTAAAGGTAGAATAGTAAACGGTCAAAAAGTTCCATATGGCCCAGGAGAAAACTTTTCAAATGATCCTACATCAAAACCAAGTGGCGGTGCATCATCGTGGCAAGATCCTGATAAACAACCTACACAAGCTGCAAGACCAGTAACCGGTGCAAGTTATGATCAAGGATTGTTACGTAAAGGTAGCAGAGGAGCTGGCGTAAAAGAACTACAACAAAAACTAGGTATGCCTGAAAGTGAACAGGACGGCATATTTGGTCCAAAAACAGAAGCAGCAGTTAGAAAACTACAGCAATCACAAGGCATTAAAGTTGACGGTATAGTAGGTCCAGAAACACGTGGTGCTATAGCTAAACTACAAGCACCAGAAGATAAATCAGCGCCACCAGCAGAAATTCCAACAAAAAGAGAACCAGAAGTAACTCAGCAACAAGATGATACAGTAGATGATACAGTAGATGATACAGTAGATGA
>CESM01000936.1_pt1 | contig 22030 bp, 18 predicted proteins | sample 361421 | NCBI WGS metagenome assembly CESM01 (sample SAMEA2622219, study PRJEB7988) | marine metagenome | isolation source: saline water (ENVO:00002010), including | reverse complement strand
GATTGACAAAACTGCATTCCTGATTCCCCAAAACTTACCGACATAAACTTTTTATGAAGATATTCAAGTTGATCATTATTTACATACCTTCTCATCCCATAAGGTATAGCGAAATGGTTAATATTGTCCGAAAATTCACTAAGAAAATTTAAATTGATTTCTATTTCTTCAATTAGTTCATCAATTTTAAGTCTTGATATTTGGTGATGTTCATGTGTGTGAGAACCGATTAGTTGACCAGAACTAATTAGGTCAAAAATTCCTCTTTTATCAATAAATCTTGACTCATCAAATACATTAATATTTTTTTTAAATACTTTTAAATCGCCACTTTCTAAAAATATAGTATTCAGAAAGAAAGTGCCCTTTCCATTATATTTTTTGAATAAAGGGATAGTGTCTATCCAGCTTTTAAAACCATCATCAAATGTTAAAGCAATCATTTTATTACCATCATTTATAGACTGTTGAAATTTATCAATACTTACAAATTCATAACCATGCATTTTAAAATATTGAAATATATTTAAAAGAGCATCAAAATCTTTTTTTTCTATTTCATGGAAATATATTGAAATTTTATTAGGCAGTGAATTCAAAAAAGTTTTAGTATTGATATACCTAATTCCGGATTGTAATGTTTGCTTAATCACCATTATTAACTCTTTCTAAATATCTAGTCAAAAAGAATAGCCTCCAAAGTCTTTGTGAATTTATTCTAGTTTTAATAATTGTTAAGTATTTTAATTTTTTTAAATCTAAATATTCAGAAAGGATTCCTTCTTTTATATATTCGTAAATAAATTTTTTGTTTTTAAAAACCCAGTCTTCAAGCTCAAAGACAAACCCTTGTTTTTTTCTATTTAAGAAATTTGGTTCAAAATCTGAACTCAGATATTTTTTCATTAACTTTTTTGGCTCTTTTAAGCTTATCCAATTAGTTTCAGTTGATAATATATACTCTATAAGCCTGTGGTCAACAAAGGGTGATCTTACTTCAAGTGAATTAGCCATTGAAGTTCTATCAACTTTTAACATCATCATCTCAGATAGATAAAGTTGAAATTCCTGTAAAAAAACATACTTATAATCATTAATATTCAAATTTTTATTAATTTTTACGTTATTAGCTTTTAATCCAAAAAGGTTTGTTAATTTTGTATCTCTAAAATAAGTTTTAGAATAGTCTTCAATATTATTGCTTCTTGAAAGTATGTTTTGTCCAGTTCCCAAAAAAGATGGATAAAGTGAAAAAATAAAATTGATAAATTTACTATTTAATTTTCTTTTTAAAAACCATTTAATAGATCTTTCATAACCAAACAATAATTCATCTCCACCGTCTCCAGAAATTGCAACTTTAAAATCATTTGAAATAGTTTTAGCAAGCTTAAAACTTACAACTGTAGATGGATCAGAATAAGGTTCGTCAAAGATATCTATAGATTCTAAAATTTCATTTGTCGTAATTTTTGATGAAACAAATTCCTCTACATGTGTAGTCTTATATTTTTGAGAAACTAATTTTGACCATTTTGATTCATCATATTTTTGATTATCAGTAATCATTGAAAAAGTATTTATATCTTGGACCTTGTTCTCAGACAAGCTTTTAATTATAGTAGATGAGTCAATGCCGCCAGAGAGATAACAAGCAACTGGCACGTCTGAAATCAACCTATAATCTACTGACTCATTAAATAACTTATAAAATTTACTGTAATCGAACTTTTTATTGTCAATAAAATCAGTAGGATTCCAATATTGTTTTTCTATTATTTCGAAGTTATCTAAATTAATTTCAGCGTAAAATCCTGGCTCTAGCTTATAAATATCTTTGAAAATTGTTCTGGGAGAAGGTATGACTCCAAGAGATATGTAATCAAATAGGCCATCCTCATCAAGATTGTTGTTATCTAAAATTTCTCTGAGAGATTTCAAATTTGAGCTAAAGGATATACTTTCACTGCTTTTTGAAAAAAATAAAGGCTTTTGACCTAACCTATCTCTACAAAGGTAAGTAGTGTTTTTTTTAAGGTCTATATAAGTAAAAGCAAATTGACCGATTAACATATCGACGCAGTCTATTCCATATTCACACAAAAGTTTTAAAAGAACCTCGGTATCAGAATTGTTTGTTTTAAATTTATATCCTTTTTTAACTAAAATTTCTTTTAATTCTAAAAAATTATAAATCTCTCCATTGAACATGAGTATGCTTGTTTTGTCTTTGCTGAACATTGGTTGATTAGCATTGTCTGATAACTCAAGTATGGAAAGCCTATTAAATATTCCATTAAAATATTTATTATCTGAAGAATCGGTTAAATCTTTAAAATTAAGTTCAGTATGAATTTTTGAATCAGGACCTCTACACTCAATATATCTATTCGCTTTTTCGATCACTTTACTATTTTTTTTGTCTAAAGAAATAGTTCCTATAAATCCACACATCGTTAAGTTAAGCTTAATGATTATTATTATCTAATATGAGTAAATATTTATGAATAAAATAACGTATGTTTTTGGTCATGGAAGACGTAAAAAGATACTTCAAGAAAAAGGGTATGCCAAAGAATTTTTCTACTCTTATCAAAATTTTGTTAATGATGGACATTTAGTAGAAATTGTCGAAATGGAAGAAGAGATTTTTAGTCCAAAAGGTTCAAGGAAAATTTATAAATTTCTAGATAAAGTTCTTAGAAAACTTTCTAATCTTCCATTTTTTATGACTGAAATAGTTACAAGAAATAACTTTAAAATTTTAATAAAATCAAATAGTATCTTTTTTACAAATGACAGATTAGCAATTTCATGCATGCCCATTTCTATATATACAAAAATAGCCACTAACTTAAGCTCAAGCGTACTAATAATGGGTTTATTTAGTAAGCCTAGAAATAATACAATAATTAAAATATTTCAAAAAAGTTTATTAATTTTATTCCTAAAAATACACGATAATTTTGTATTTATTGGAAAAGCTGAATTGGAAGAAGCAAAAAGATTATTTCCTAAATACACAAAAAAATTCCAGTACATTCCTTTTTGTGTTGACGTAAAATTTTGGGATTTTAAATCAAAAGAACATCAAAATAAAATTAAAAAGAATATCCTTTTTGTAGGAAACGATGGAAATAGAGACTATGAATTTCTAGTTGATTTATCTGAATATTTACCTCAATATGACTTTAAATTCATCACAAAATATAAATTTAATAAAACATTACCTAGTAATGCTGAACACATTTCTGGCAGTTGGTCTAGTTCAATGATTGAAGATAATGATTTAAGAAAAATATATCATGAATCTGATTTAGTTATACTTCCGTTGAAGAATACAATTCAACCCTCGGGACAAAGTGTAACATTACAAGCTTTAAGTTGTGGAACTCCGGTCATGATTACAAAAATAGATGGATTTTGGGATAAAGAATCTTTTAAAAATATGGAAAGTATTGTCTTTATAGAAAAAAACAACATACAACTTTGGTCTGATAATTTAGATGCTCTTTTTAATAATCAGGAATTGTACAATAAATTAGGGCTAAATGGTCATGTTATGGTGAATGAAAATTTCAACATTGAATACTTTTATAAAGAATTAAAAAAATTAATTTTAAATTAGTTCTATCATTTAATTTAAATAGTGAAAAATAAATTAAAAGTTTTAATCGTAGGATCAAATGGTCTAGTTGGATCGTCTTGTAAAAATATATTAAAAAATTCAAAACATGTATCAGAGCTTCTTACATCGAGTAGAGAAGACACTGACTTGTTTAAATTAGATGAAACAAAAAAACTAATTGAGGGAAGTGAACCAGATGTTCTTATAATTGCCGCAGCAAAAGTTGGTGGTATTTATGCAAATAACACAATGCGTTATGAGTTCATAATGCAAAATCTTAAAATAAATATGAACCTTTTAGAAGCATGTGCAATTAATAGCAAAATAAAAATCATAAATCTTGGTAGTAGTTGTATTTATCCACTAAATGCGCAAGATCCTATTAAAGAAGAAGAGTTTATGGATGGTAAGCTTGAGCCAACAAATTCTCCTTACGCAATGGCTAAATTAACTTCAATTGAAATCGGAAGGACTCTTTCTCATCAATTTGGTCATTCTGTTATTAATTTGATGCCAACAAATCTTTATGGACCAAATGATTATTTTTCCGATTTAAATAGCCACGTAATTCCAGCCCTTATGCTGAGAATGCATAAAGCTAAAATTAATAATGACAAAATTTTTGAAATATGGGGTTCGGGAAAGCCTTTAAGAGAGTTTTTATATGTAGATGATTTGGCTTATTGTATTGAAAATATAATTGCTAATGAATTAAATGAAGACTTATACAATGTAGGAAGTGGAGAAGAGGTTTCTATTTTAGAACTTGGTAAAAAAATAAAAAAAACAGTAGGTTTTGAGGGGGATTTAAGTTTTGACACCTCTAAGCCAGACGGAAACCCTAGAAAGCTTCTTGATAGCTCAAAAATATATGCCACAGGTTGGAAGCCCACTGTAAGACTTGATGAGGGATTAATGACTACTTATAGATGGTTTCTTAAAAATATTAAGTTGGATTCTCCCAAGTAGAGTCAATCAAACCTTTGTCAAACAAAACTTTTTCTTGTTCGGCTAAATTTAAATCGCTTTTCACCATCATCTCGACTAGATCTTTAAATGATGTTTTAGGTTCCCATCCCAAAAGATTTTTTGCTTTAGTAGGGTCGCCAAGAAGATAATCTACTTCATTTGGCCTAAGGTATTTGTCTGAAGTTTGAACAAATTCTTCAAAATCCAAATCAACATAATTAAATGCAATTTCCAAAAACTCCTTTACTGTATGAGTTTCTCCGGTAGCAATAACCCAATCATCAGGTTTCTCATGTTGCATCATTAAATACATTGCTTCTACATAGTCCCCAGCAAACCCCCAGTCTCTTGAAGCATCTAAATTTCCGAGAGTAAGCTTACTTTGTAATCCTAGAGAAATTCTTGATACAGCCCGGGTTATTTTTCTAGTAACAAATGTCTCTCCCCTTAAAGGCGACTCGTGATTAAAAAGTATTCCATTTACACAAAACAAGTCATAAGAATCTCTATAAATTTGATTTATATTATGTGCAAATACTTTTGAAGCTGCATATGGACTTTTTGGATCAAAGGGCGATTCTTCATTTAATTTTGATTTAAATTGACCTCCGTACATTTCAGATGAAGAAGCTTGGTAAAATTTAATATTTTTTTCTACAGATCTAATAGCTTCTAAAAGAGATATGGAACCTAAGGTTCCTACTTGAGATGTTAAAACAGGATTTTTAAAAGAGACAGCAACATGAGACTGTGCTGCTAAGTTGTATACTTCATCGGGCTGGATTTCATTAATTAGATAGCTAAGTGATGCTGAATCTAATAAATCTGAATAATGAAGATTTAATTGACCATCAGCAGAATAGCTAGAGATTAATGAATCTATTCTATTTGTATTAATAGAGGAGGAGCGTCTTATTGTTCCGTGAACCTGATAGCCTTTTTCTAATAATAAAGAGGCCAAATAATATCCGTCTTGACCTGTTATTCCTGTAATTAATACTGTTTTCATGAACTACTTAATTCTAATATATTATTAATAATTTCATTTTAGGATACCGTTCTTCTGAAAATATGAAATAAATGTGTAAAAAATCAGAGGAAACCTCACACTTTCCATTGCAGCATCAAAACTAATCGTAAAATAAATTGGAAGAAGAAAAAGTAATATTAAATAATTACCATGATTTCGTTTCCAATTTAATATTATATAAAAATTAAACAATAAAAATAGTGCTAACAACGGGAAAGCACCCCTACCAAAAACATAGATAAAATAATTATGAGGATTTTCATTTGTACCATCTTGACCATTTCGTTCCCAATAATCCATAGCTGGCAACATTTTATTGAAACCGAAACCACTTAAAATTAAATCAGATCTGAATTCTCCTTGTGCCCTAATTAATTTATATTCCTCATCCATTGAATAGTCTGCTTCCCAAAATATGTCTCTAACTACATCCTGCCAAATTTGTAATCTCCAGTTTGCCATTTGTTCCTGGGAATATAATCGTCCATTAATTATAAAAAAAGAAGCAAATATTGATGCTGTATTTTTTTCATTAACCACTACATTTAAAGATTTTTGTATTGTGTTGCCAGAAAATGTTTCGTCTTGAAAGTAACTATCTTGACCCATTTTTTTGAATGTGAAATTTCCGTAGGAATTAAAAGTTGAAAAAAGAAATATGGGGATAAAAATGAAAGATATTAAAAAACTTTTTAATTTTTCTTTTTTGAAATAATCAAAAAAGTATAAGAAAGAAAAAAGAAAAAATAAAATACCTGGAAAAAAAGCACCTTTACTTTTGTAAAGCATCAAAGGAATATACAAACCACTTGCGATGATAAAATAAACATATCCAGAAGTATTTTTATTAAATTTATTCCTTGCAACAAGTAAGCATATTACATAAACCAATAATGTGTCTGAACCTTTAATAAAATCAAACTTATCTGAATAATTTTGGAAAAAGGAAATTAAAAATTCTGGAAAATGGACGGTGCTTAAAATGTATACAATAAAAAGTACATATGGAATAAAATTAAAATATTTTTTACTAATTCTTTCTTCAGAAATTATATAACTGCCAATAAACAAAAACGCAGTAGTCCAAATAATTGAACTTGATTTATATGTGTATAAGTTTGTAAAGCTTCCCCCAGTTAATAAAACGATAAATATAAAGTTTAAAAATATTAATTTTGATACTATAAAAGTTTTCTTATCATAAAGAAAATCTATTTTTAATTTTTTAAATATATTGTTTGGATAGAAAAACATTGTAAATATTAAACAAATCAATACTAAATATTCACCTATTCTGTAATCAAAAATGTAAAGGCCCTGAAACGTCCTTCCAAATAACATTGTAAGAATCAAAACTAAACAGTAAAAATGAACGTATAAATTTTTTATTGAGTTTACTATCTTCAAATCTTCTGGCCTTTTTTAATCATGTTTTTTAAATATAATTTTCTAAATTTCAAACCTAATCTTAACCTGTGGCTTAGAATAAAAATAATTTTTTGTACATAAAAGCCTTGGCTTGTTGTTTTATAACTTTCTCTTTTTAATAATTGCAGAAACAAATTCTCATATTCTTTACACATATCTTGTGAGTTAAAAGGGTATGTTTTCATCAACTCAAAATAATTAGTGTAACTTTCCATTAAGTAAAAAATTTTTTCCTTAAGATTATTAATAGCGAATTCAATTCCATGATTCTGACAAAACTCTTTTACTCCTCCACTGTTAATATATAAAACCGGTAAGCCGCATTGTGATGCTTCAATATGATGGTTACCAGATGGTTCATTTATGGTTCCAGTTAAATATGCATTGTTTCTTTTAAGTTCCTCTGCAAGCCCTTCTCCATTTAGCGGACTAATGATATTTGTGTTCTTCAAATTAAGATCGTTAGGTAAATTACCAATATAGGTAAATTCTATTTGCTTTCTAAAATCTTTATCATTTAAAAGTTCATCTAAAAATTTATATACTTCAAAACCTTTATTCCAGTGATTTCCCCAATGATGAGTAACAATTTTAAACTTATTACTATTATCCCAAATATTGAATCCTTGATTATTAAAAATTTTAGCATCTGCACCTGACATAATTACTTTAGAATTAGTCACATCCATACCGCTTTTTTTGTAAATTTTTTTTAGCCACTCACTAACAAAAACTGTGAAGTCGGCAATTTTGTTCTCATTTATATAGTATTTATTAAGTCCTTTTGTGCCTTTTCTTTCGTCACATTCGTTTATCCTGTGGACAATTTTTACATTACTGTTAAATTTTTTGTAGCGCTTCACCTCATTTGGAGTAAAGGTAACTAGTTCTGAATCACTTCTTGGATCAATTATAAAAATTATATCTATATCCATTGAAGATAAATCAAAAACAACTTCATGGTTATTTTCTAAAAAATAATTAACAATATTTTTAATAAATAAATTTCCACCACCCCATGGTGAATCTATAAATTTTGAACCGACAGCAATTTTCATTTAAAGTTTTCTATTGGACTAATACCTTTTTTTACACAGTCAGCATAGTACTTTTGCTTATCTTTGAATTTAATAGAAATGTTATCACTTAAATTCAACACGTATAGCTCTTCTTTCAAAATTCTTAATTTGTAATCATTTAAAAGTAAGTCATTAAGCAGTTTGTAATCTTGAGCATAATAAAATTTTTCATCATATCCTCCTATATTTTGTAATGAACCTTTACTCAACATAAGACTTCCGTGTATAAACGGATTTTTTATTTTCATAATAATTTTTTTGGGGAAATAGAAAGATTTGTTTGGTGTTACTTTTAAACTGTTTTTAACAATAGCTCTTGTAGTTGAGCCATCCAATTTGTTTTCAGATATAAAATTAATTTGTTTAATAAACCTCTCAGATAAACTAATATCGTCGGAATCTTGTCTTGCAATGAAATCTCCTTTTGCTAAGGCTAAAAGTTTGTTTAAAGATTTCGTTAATCCTAAATTGTTATCATTTTGGTAAACATTGATTCTATCATCTAGTTTTGAATAATCTTTGCAGATTTCAAACGTGTCATCAGACGAACAGTCGTCCATAATTAAAAATTCAAAATCCTGATAACTTTGGTGAAGTATGCTTTCTATAGCTAACTTCACATTATTTTCGTCATTGTGGACCGACATTAATACAGATATCATTTGTTTATTTATTTAAAGCTTCATTTAATGATAAATGTAGTTCATTATTATTAAGTGTTTTAAATAAATGCTCTCTATTTTTGTTGCCTTGTTGAGTGTCGAACGGATTTACAGCAATTATTTTTAATTTTTCCAATAAATCTTCATAGTCATATTGTTTAAAAGTATATTTGTAGTTATTTGGAAAAAAATCTTTTATTCCACCTACATCTGGAAAAAGAGAAGGTGTTCCCAAAACAGAAGCTTCACATAATAATGTTGGTTGCCCTTCAAGTAATTTAGTGGCTGTTACTACTGCTTTGGATTGAGATATGATTTTCAGGACTTCTTCATTGTTGACATAGCCTTTAACTTCTACATTTTTAGAACTATATTTTTTTAATTTTTGAAGCAATGGCCCTTCGCCTAGCAACACTAATTTACACATATTGTCTTCTAATTTATTCCAGCTTTCAAGTAATTCCATTAGACCTTTTTCAGGTGAAATTCTTCCTGCGTAAACTATCTGATTCAATCTTTTTGATTGTAAACTTAAAGCCATACTTTCTTGACTCAAAGGATTGGGTTGTAAAAATATTCTTGATGTGTCAATTCCTAAATCTATTAAGTGATTTTTATGATGATTTGTAAGAGTTAGTATTTTTAAACTTTTATTTTCAAATAGTTTGATAAATTTTTTTGCAAAGTTTATCGCAAAAAGTGATTTGATTATTGACTCTTGAAAATACTTATTAAATACTCCTACCTTGGTTTTTTCTAAACCACAAGCAGGACATATTTTATTACCATTGAGATGTTTTACAGATGAATAGCTCCTTGTGCAAGAGTATCTATAATTATGAAGCTTAATAGACGTATTTAAGTTATTTTTTAAACAGTATCTTAAAATTCCAATAGATCCTTTAAACCATAAATTATTAATAATGATAAATTCTGGCTTAAAGCTTTTTATTTTGTCAGATAGTATCTTTTTACTTTGATAATTGTCACTTGTAATTAAACCTAAAAGATCTGAAAATTTGCGAGGTATTGTGTTTTGAAAAGAAAGGACTTCAACATTATAAAAATTTTTTAAAAAATTAACTTCATTATCTACAGCAATATCCTCACCACCACGCTCAATATACCTGGTATGAATTATCAACAATTTTTCCATATTAATTAATGTACAATTACTATTAGTTTAATGAGAATATTAGTAATATTTACATTTGATTATTCATTAAAATCTTGGAAAGATGCTGGTTATTTAGACCGTGAGCTTCATTTTTACAATACCCTTGCAGATAATTATGGAATAAAATTTACTTTTCTAACTTACGGTGAAAATGATGAGCTTCAATATGTTCAAAATAATGAAAATATTGAAGTAGTTCCTATATATTCATTAATTAAGTTCTCAAAGTTTAAATCTGTAAGATACATCAAATCTTTCTATTTACCTTTGTTATTTAATAAAAAATATAAAGAATATGACGTAATAAAACAAAACCAATTGCTTGGTTCTTGGGTGGCAATTATTTTAAAACTAATTTCTAAAAAAAAGCTTTTAATTAGAACGGGATACGATATGTATAAATTTAGTATTGATGAAAAGAAAAATATATTTAAAAGAGCTTTATATTACAATTTAACTTCTCTTTCTTTAAGGCTTTCAGATCTGTATACGGTAACAAGCAACTCTGATCTTAAGTTTTTAAATGAGGTATTTAAAAGCAATACAGTCATAAAAATTAGAAAAAACTGGGTACACACAACGCCAACAGTAGAGGTTAAAAAATATAAAAATAAAGTAATTTGTGTTGGAAGACTTGAACCTCAAAAAAAATATGATTTATTAATTCAAAATTTGGCTAATAGTACCTTTGAAGTTGATATCTATGGAATTGGTTCTATGGAAAATTACCTCAAAAGATTGGCTAAATCAAATAATCTTAAAGTAAATTTTTTAGGTCTAGTTGATAATGACATTCTTGTAAATGAATACCAAAAGTATGAAGTATTTGTTTCCTCTTCAGATTATGAAGGAAACTCTAAAGTAATTTTAGAAGCCATGGCTGCAGGTTGTATAGTTGTTGCAAAAGATATTCAAAATAATAGAGATATAATTGAAGACAAGAAAAGTGGTATTTTATTAAAAGATTTTTCAAAAATTGAAAATACTTTAAATGATATTTTCATTAATAAAACAAATTATGATGAAATATCAAAAAATGCAATAAATTCAATAAAAGAGAACAACTCCATAAAAGTTATTTCTAAAAAATATAAAGAGGACTTTTCTAGTCTTCTAAAGTAATATTGCTTTTATTTTTATCTTTAAAAACATTTACTTTAAAATCAAAATCAAAATCTTCCGCGTTATGAGTTGAATTAATAATCGTTATTTTTTCTGATTTCAAAATACCCGAAATTATTTTCTTTGCTTCGTTATCAAGATTTGCTGTGGACTCATCAAGAAATAATATTTCAACATCATTAATCAAAGCTCTAATGAAAGCTATCTTCTGCATTTGCCCAGAAGAAAGGCTTTTATTTGAGATGACTGTATCAAGATTAATTTTTTTATCATCTTTAAAATGTAATTTATCTAACTTTTCATATAAATAGTTGTCATCAAAACTTTTTTTTGAATTATAAATTAAGTTATCTCTTAAAGAAGATTCAAAAATCAAAGGTGTTGCTCCAATATAACCCAATCTATCACTTTTTATTAATATATCCCCTGATTCGGGAATTAAAACTCCAGACATTAATCCGATTAGAGTGCTCTTGCCTGTACCATTAGGTCCAGTTATGACAATATGCTTATTTAGAGGTATTTCTAAGTCCAATTTATTAAATATGTAATCATTAGAACCAAAATATTTAAAATTTACATCCTTTAATATTATGGCTGAACCTAGTTTCTCATCTAAAATAAAGTTACTTTGATGTGTCTGGGGATTGTATTTTTCTAATTCAACTAATTTTTCAAGATGAACATGAGAATTAATTAATGCATTTAAAGATCCATTTAAATTGCTCAATGCTTGCACAAACCTCAAAACAACGCCTAAGAATTCTAGAGTAATTAGTTTTGCAAAATTAAAAACTACAATGATAAATGCAAAGATAAATGTTGTGAGAAAATTTGGCAAAATACTGTTTACTACACCATATTTATAATTTTTATATTGAGCATCAAAAAAATTATCTGACTCTTCGGAGAATCTTTTTAACTCTAAATTTTGAGTATTTAAAATCTTAATCAAAAAGAGGTTGTCTATTATCCTTTGAATTTTAGATGAAATATTTTGCGAATTAGTAAAAGAAATATGAATATATTTCCTTCCTAATCTCAAAAAATATCTAGTTGGAAAAAATAAAATTAAAATAGCTAATGTAAAAATACCAATTATTTCAAAGCTTTCATACAACAAAAAACTCCCGTACAAGATTAATTGGACAACAAAATTTATAGCTAAAGTTAAAGCGCCGTAAAAATAAGAAACGTGCATAGTCAATTCATTTACAAAAAATGTTGAATCTGCGACAGAGAAATTTCCTTTTTTAAGTATTTCTCTTAAAACTCTTTTTCTAAGACTTTCTCGAACATTCAACTGCAAGTTTTGCTGTATCATTTTGTCTAAATAAATACAAAGAAACCTTAAAACAATAATTATTGGAAGTAAGTAACTCCTTTCAATAAAAAAATTAAATAATGCGTTTGAAGATATAGAATCGCTTTTGAAAAAACTAGCAAATATAACAATAATTAAAATATCTGATAAAACTCCTATGTTTGTTAGGAAAATAGAGAAAGACACAGTTAATTTTTTGTTTTTAATTTCTGTTATTTTTGATACGAAAAGTATCTCTTTTAATTTATTATTAAAATTTTTCATAATAATAATCTAATGTTAATTACTTTACTTTTTTTTCAACAAAATATTTCTATCTTTAAAAATTATGACTATGCAGCCTAAAGCTAAAAGAAGTGAAAAATATGGTGGTGCTTTTCTATCTATTTGTTCAGAATTAACTATATTTATTGCATAGATTCTACACTCTTTTGAATTTGAAAAATTTAAGTTTAGTTTGCCACTAGATTCAACACACTGCTCGTAACTACTATTATTCGATGGTTGGTTATTCAATTGCATAAATTTATGAGTTGAGAAGTTATCACAATCTGACTTATAATCATTTATATTTCCAGATATATGCAGATTGCTAATTAATTCGTTTTCTAAAAAGATTAAGTTATTAATTTCGCAAAAATTAGAGTATTCATTCATTACTACAATGTTTTCAGACAGAATTTGACTATTTGACTTAGGATGTCCTGCTACAAATAGCATAGAAAATATAAACAGAAAAATAAATAATACTTTAAACAAATTAATTTTTTTTAATAACTCTGCTAGGAAAAACAGAAAAGCGACAGCTAGGAGGAAACCGTAATAAAACGGCTTATATGTGTCCCCCTTGAATGGATTAAAGTTATTTGAAGGTATACCTAATGAATTAATATAAAGAATAATTATTCCAACAAATGGTGCTAAATAAAATTTCCTGCTTTTTTTATATTTATATGCATAATACAAAATGCCAAAATAAAAAAAGAAGGAAAACAAAACCGGAATAACTTTTCTTACATGATAAAGATCCTTAGACAATAACTCATTTAATGGTCCTTGATAATTTATCTCCCTATTGGGAGTTATGAATACTTCCGAATCATTTACAAAAACTGCTTTTCTATATTTTGAAAAATAACTTGGCCTAGAGTCAAATAATTGCTTAAAGTGATCTCCAAAAGTATCTAATAATGTAATGTTTATAATCGAATTAGCATGAATACTGTAAAAGTTTTCTTCATAATTATAAGTAAAAAATGGATCTGTAAATAAATCAGATAAATTGAAACGAAATATTGAGCTTGCCCTTGCTTTATAATCATATTCTTCGTCGTAAACTCTTTCGAGTGGAGAAAGATTTGTAATTTGATAATTTTCAAATTGTATCGCAAGTTGACAAGACAATATTAATAAAATTAGTAATACTATTTTTTTAATTTTTATTTTATTCAAAATTTTAAAGTAAAAAGTTAACAAATATACTATAACCATTCCAGCAATAGAAGCTTTTGTATTAATTAGTAAAACTAAAAATGGTATTAAAAAAAATAGGTTATTTAAATCATTTGTTTTCAAAAACTTTTCTAAAAAATAGATTATCCAAAATATTAATGCGAAAGCAACGATCTCAGGCTTCATGACAGACCTCATGTACAATGCTTGTGGAAAAATACTCAGAATCATTAGTGACAATAATATTTCTCTCTTTTCAAATCTTTTAAGTTTAAGCAGCTGGAAAGCTCCCAGGATCCCAATTAAATAAAAGATCAAATTAACTTGTTGAACTGAATAGCTTAAAAGTATATCTATGTTGGTCTCATCAACCATATCAATTTTTCTTAGAAAAAATAGTGATATTAAATAATAATAAAAAGTGCCTTGACCATAATCTATGACGACATCTAGTCCCATAAAATAATTTATATAATCGTAATACTTATCAAAATCAGAATTGGTAGGGGCTAAGTAGAAAAAGTTTATCCAATTTTGAGTAATAAAAATTCCAAAGACTAACAAAAACCAATAAGCTTTATTTTGAATTTTAAATTTTTTCATATATTTACAATCTTAGAAAAATTGAACACATATATTAGTAAAAAGAAAATGATTTTAATATATCTCTTACAATTAAACATATGAAAGAAAAACTAAACAGCTTAACATGGCTGCTTGTAGCAGTTAGTATTACTATTTTTTTCTTTAACATATTTTCTTACGACCCAAAAAATGGATACGATGGTGATGCGCATTATGAATATATAAAATTTGTCACAATGTATTTACCCGAAAATTTCAAATTGCCGGGAATAGGAGATACTTATGAATTTTTTTCACCACCTTTGGCTTATATATTTCCTTCTTTAATAGGAGTTCTATGTCGAAATATTATAAGTTCTTCAGATTATGTTAATGATTGTTATGTTTATCAAGATAATTTTACCCAATTTTTTCAATTGATAATGTTCATTGGCTTAGTCTTTATGTACGTAAAGATATCAAATAAATTATTTCCAAAAGATCCGAGATTTAGAAACACTGTTCTTATTTTGCTCATTTGTTTAACCCCAAACTATAAAGCATTCATGATGTTTAGAGGAGAGCCTTTTGTAACACTCCTTATTGCTGTTATGGTTTATTTTTTAATTCAACTCTATCAAGAAGAATACAAATTAAACTTTTTAAACTCATTACTTTTTGGTGTACTTATTGGCCTAATTGCATTAAGTCGTCAATGGGGGTTTTTGTTTTTTCCTACGGTTGTTTTTTTTACATTTATTTCTAGAAAAAAACTTTCATTTAAAAGACTTTTTGGTTTTTTTACAATCTCTTCAATTGTTGGTTTTATAATATCAGGTTGGTTTTATTTGGGTCTTTACAATCAATATGGTTCTTTTGCTAAGTTTAATCTTGAACCAAATAATTTCTCAATATTAGATTTGATAAGAATTATGTATATAAACATAAACATTGATGAGTTATTTACAAATCCGACTAAAAACTCTACATTAAGAGGCTTGTTTCCAGTTTTTTATGCTGATTTATGGGGTGATTATAATATGTACTTTTCTTATCTAGATCATAAGTTTACTGGTAGAAATTTAAGATTTGAAAATTATTTAGGAAGGGTTGCGCTAATATCGGTTTACCCAACTGCTTTGATTCTTTATGGATTAGTAAAATTATCAATCGATTTTGTTTCTAAAAAGATAGATTTAATTTCAATTACACAAAAAGTTATTTTTTTCAATGTTATAACTACATGGTTCTTTTATTGTTCGTGGATTGTTATCTACAATTTTTATAATGAAACTATAAGCGGGGTCTCTCCCGTCTATATGCTGCAGTTAGTTAATTTTTTTCCACTATTAGGAGGGCTGGCTTCTATGACCATTTATAAAAAATATCCAAGTTTTTATCAAATAAATTTAATAATATTGTCATTCATTTTTCTGCACAATATTGGGGTGATTTACTTAAGCAATTAATTTTAAAATATTTTTACACATACTCTTTTGCCATCTTTACTAAATGCAAGGTATTCATAATCATCAACTTGAAAAACCTCCTCAAGTGCTTTTAGCTCTCCATTTTTCCAACCGCTGTAGTTATAAAGTTGATCAAATAAAATTATTGAGTTTTTTAATAAGAATGGCTTTAATCTTTCTAAAACAAATTTAGTACTTGGGTATGTGTCTAAGTCCATGTGTACAAAGCCTATTTGAGGGTTTTGTAAATTTAAGAATGGGTCTAGGGTTTCCTGAACAAGTCCAACATGTATTTCAACATTTTTTTTCAAGAAAGGTACTTTCCCATTCAAGTTATATGCTCCTTGTGATCTGTAGAAACCTAGCCAATCTTCTGATAAACCTTTGAAGGAATCAAAACCATGAATCTTTTCTACAAATTTTGAAAAATAGTTTATTGAAATGCCTTTATGAACGCCAAACTCTAAATAAAATATTTCATTATTTTGGTCAAGGTTTTTGTTTAGTTCTAAAGATTTTTTAATAGAGTACTCTCTTATTTTATCGTCGGAAATAAATATAGAAGTATAGAAATGTTTCTTAAAATAATTATAAGATTCATTTATTTCATCACTTTCAAACCTGCTATAAACATCATTTGGAGAAGCTTTTAAATAATGTTTGTGTTTGTAATATGTATTACTTAAAATCTTTAAAAACTTTATATAAGCTCTTTGTATGTTATGAATAAATATATACATTATCACCTACTTTAAATTCAAATCTTTATAATTCAAACAAAAAGTGTGGGTTATGTAAAAATTTTTGAAACAAATTTTTAATAATATTGGTAATCAAATTATTATTTAGTTTAATGACCAATATTAAAACATACTGTAATCTTGAACTTGTAAATGAATGACAAGAAAAATTTAAAATCAAGCTTTTTAATACTTTCATTACTTACTTTTTTGAGCAATGTGTTAATTTACATTATTCAATTTTATTTTAATAAAGAAAAAGTAGACTATTATCTGTGTACAAGTTTAGAAACTTATTCATACAGTTTTTTTTCTAAAAATATAGATCTAATTTATCCAGAAAGTTGTGATTTAGAACCCTACGCATTAGGAATAGTCAATTTAGGTTCTTATTACGGATTAACAGAATTTGTTTACTTGGATAGACCACTCTTTATTTTATATATCGCAGCATTTTTTAATTTGATAAAACTATTGACCTTTTCATCATTAAGTACCCTTTCTATATTAAAAATTAGCTTTTTCCTTGGACAACTTTTTTTAACAACTTTAATCTGTATTTACTTACTCAAAATATTTAATTTTATAAATATAGATATTAAAAATAAATATCTCTTCCTTCCACTTTTAGTTTCAGTATCTCCTATGTTTAAATGGCATATTTTTGAGTCTACTTCTATGACATTTACATTTTTTATATTTCTTATTGGAATTTATATTTTTATTAATAATAAATATATAAACTTACCTATTTATTTTTTTTGTGTTGGCCTGTTATTTTTAATTCATAGATCGGCTTTACTAATTTTGGTATTTTTTGTTATTAATAGTGTGATTTATAAATCTATAGAAAAAGAAAAAATACTAAGTATTGTATATTTTTTTATTCCAGTTATATTTTATTACACTTCTATTTTCATATTCTCTGGCTTTTATGATCACCAGGCTGAAGATTGGAGACAATTTATTTGGGTATTAGACTTCTTGCAAGGAAAAGAAACTCTGCAAAGTGGTTACTTTTGTCAAACCCCAGTATTGGCAATTAAATGTTATACAAATGACTTAGTCATGCTGGCAAAATATTTAGCAACTCCAGCTTTAGTCTGTTTAGCTTATATATTTACAAACTTTAAAACATTTAGCAAACCACTTAATAAAGTTCTAGGTTCGTCTATTGTTTTCACTCTTATTATTAACTTATTTTGGTTGTTTATTGGTTGGTATCCACCAATCAGGTTTTCATATTATGGTTTTGGGAATTTAGTAATATTTATTTCAATTTTAATATTTTTTAATTTACAAAATAATATTTCCCAATCACTGTTTATCTCAGGTTATTTATTTTACTTTATAATACTTAATCACTGGAATAGTCCACTTGTCGTAGAACCAAATCAGCTAATGAGAATTTCTATTTTTTTATTTATTGGATCTATTTTTGCTGAATATTCTTCTAGAAATCGATAATACTGTTAATTTAATCAGCTTTTAAATTAGGGATTATTTTTTTGTTTTTAACTTTTTTACAGAGGTCATCTAAAGTATACGCAAAATCTATAAAGAAAAGATTTACAAATGAATATACGTACCTGTAAGCTGAACCAACTTCAATATTTTTCCAAACAGTTGAATATAGATACAAAACTAAAATTAAATTAATTACTAATAAAAGTGTTAGTAAATTTAAATTTTTCTTAGATTTAATATTTATCAATTTAATAACTATAAAAATAAATATGAAAAGTGTCATAACGCGATCTAAAAACAAAGAGTCTGAAAATACGGAAACTAGTTTGAAAAAATTAAAATCAAAAAATTTTTCGCCATTTTGTAAAAATATTTCTAAATATACATTTTCAATTCCAGAATTATTGGATGCTTGTTTATTAAAAATTACAAAATTAAGATATAAATTGCTTAATAGGAATCCAATAAGTGGGTATGCAATATGAAGTAATTTTTTATATTTTAAATATAAACTTATAGCTAACAATAAAAACAATACTGAAGCGAAAGGTTTCAGAAAATATAGAAATCCAATATTAATCAACAGAACTCTTTTTTTCATGACATCAGAATTAATAAAAACATTATATGCAAATGTACTAAAAAGAAAATTAACTATTACTTCTCCCATTAATGAATTAAAAAAAATATAACTTGTCCAATCGCTATTTAAAAGAATCGAAATATAAATAAGCAAAATTGAAATTTTTATATTTTTATTGATTTTTAGTTCTGAAATTAAAAGCAAGTTTAAAAATAAAAAAATATTTGGTATAACCAAAGAAAAATTAAAAAATTGCTTACCAATAAATAGTAAATTTAGAGTGGCAAAAATATGATTTATCATTAATGAATATCCTTCAAATATATTTAATCTATATGCAAAATAAAGATCTCTATTATAAATTTTCTCTGTCATTGGTTGCCAAAATTTCATAACATCACTGCTATATTGAATATAATTAAAATCAAAAAAAGAGTAGTTACTTGTAACAAGTCTTATAACTAATAATGAAATAATTATCAAGAATGGCTTTTTAAAATTTCTTTGTTTGTAAATGTAAAAAACTAAAAGTAATGTATTTGAATAAATAAAAATATCTTTAAAAGAAAAATATTCTTTGTCTAGTGGAAGTATAAGAAAATTAATTGCAAAAAAGCTTACCAAGTAAACAGCAATTGATAATGCGACTGAATTAAATTTAAACAACTTGTTAATTTCGTAACCAACAACATATAAAAACAAAAAACACAACAGAGATATAAGCAAAGTTTTTATATAAATGTGTGACAATGAATTAAAATTTAAAATAAAATTTAGTAAAAATGGAACTGCAATAATAAATGGAATATAATTTTTTAAATTATTCATTTAAAAAATTTAGAACATCAATAATAAAATAAATGCAGATAGAAAAAACAATTACAATCAATTCTAAGTCATAAAGATTAGTTACTTTTAAAACTGTCAAGATGTTGATGACATAAAATATAAGACTTGACATTGAAAGGTTGTGTTTTGCATTCAGGTAGTTTTTTAAATATAGCATTTTTATAAATACTGGGATAACCTTCAAAGAACCTCTTATCAGAGAAACACTACTCTTTTCATCGCCATAGATTGTTTTCATTGAAAATTCAGCAATTTTTAGTTTAAAAATATTTGCAATTAGAAGAAACGAGTTCTCAAAGAAATAATCATTTCTTAAATATTTAATATTAATTCTTTCTAATATAGTTGAATTAAATCCGACCAGACCATTGTTTGGATCGGATATTTTATAATTTCCTGTAACAATCTTTTGCAAATTAGTAGTTATTAAATTTGCAAATACTCTTATCATTGGCATATCAGAATAAGAGCCAATAAATCTATTACCTTTTACAAAATCAAATTTATTGTTTTTTAATAATTTTAAAAGTTGGGGAATGTCGGATTCTAGATGTTGCCCATCTCCATCAAATTTGATAATAAATACTGCTCCCAACTCCTGTGCTTTTAAGATTCCTTTTTTTGTTGCACCACCTATTCCAAGATTTTTTTTATTATTTATAATGACTAACTTATTATTTTTAATTTGATTTAGTATCTCCGGCGTATTGTCCGTTGAAGCATCATTTACAACAATTATTAAGTCGCAATGGCTAGAAACACTTTCTATTATTTTTTTAACAGTTTTTTCTTCATTAAAAACCGGAATTACTACAGCATCCATATATAAATTATAAATTTATAAACACAAATTTACTTTTATTTTTTTGATGTTATTTAAAAAAGAGTTAGATAAAATTGATAGGGTATCCCTAAAATAGTCAGAAATGAACACAAATAGCTATAAATTTAGAACAAGAGTCAAACACAGATATTATCGTGCTAAAAAAAATATATTAAACCAACGACTTAACCTATTAACTTATTCAAGATATGTAAAGTTGAAAAACTCTGAAGCAAAAGAATACGAAAAACTTCATGATTTTTATAAGTTAAATAATATTAAAATAATTGAAGGTAATTCAACCCAATCTGCAATGCAAAAAGAATACCTAGACAAATACAAAGAACATTTTAAAAATGTTTTAGAAATTGGTTTTAATGCAGGACATTCTTCAGAAATATTTTTAAGCATGAATGAAAACTGTAGATTAACAAGTGTGGACATTGGATTTTGGTACTATGGAAAATTTGGCGTTGAATTTTTAAATAAAAAATATCCTGGTAGGTTGAAAGTTTTTTTTAAAGATTCTTTTCAAGCATTAAAAAATTATGAAGTTGTTCCTGAAAATACTATTTTTAATTTTATATATATTGATGGAAATCACACATATGATTACGCATACAATGACATAAAAAATTGTAGTAAATTTGCAGACAAAAATACTATTGTTGCTATAGACGATGTCGTAATTGATGAAAAATATAGATCTCTAGCTAATACTGGCCCAACAGAAGCGTGGAAAAATTTATTGAAAGATGGTTTCATTACGGAAATAGAAGTTGCACATTTTAAAGATTTCAACAGGGGTATAGCTGTAGGGAAATATAATTTATAACAATTTAAGTGTCTTTTTACTTTCCTAGAGCTTTAAGTATTTTTTTCTAATAAAAGAATATACTGTGTAGGGAATTGACGAATTCCCGTTCTATTTAGTGATAAAATTTTAAAATCAGAAAATAATTTCTTAATAGCGTGCTCTGTAAATCTCCAATAGTCTTCTGGTTCATCATGAAGTGGATAAATGAAGGGAACTGAAATAACTAAATGTCCCTTTTCTTTCATTAAATATTTCAAATTCTTAATAGCTAAATTAGTATCATAAACATGTTCTAATACATTAGTGCACAGAACTAAGTCATACTTTTCTTCAATCTGTATTTCACTTGTAATATCCAAAAATTTGTGACCAAGTTCTGAATTAATATCTGTTTGTATAAATGAATTTGAATTTGAAAAAATATGGACAGCAGATTGATTTTTTCTAACGTCACCACTTCCAATTTCTAAAATGTCCAAATTTTTATAATTTGACTCTATTGAATTTAAATATTTGTATAAGGGTTTTCTTGTTGGAAGAAGTATATGAACTAGTGATCTGACAATATTTAATAACATCTGTGGACAGAGGCAGAATCGAACTGCCTACCCTTGCACTTAAGACACAGGGTAACCATTTGGCCTATGATTATTATAACTAACTGTATTTAAATATATAACAAATATAGAGAGGCCGTATCCTGCAATAAGCGTGTCTGGGTTTTTGTTGTTTTCTTACTAAAATAAAAATATGTCAATAACTCCAATTCAAATAATTTTTGCCCAAATATGAAAGTTTTAAATATAAAAGAAATTTCAATTGTTTTTTTAGAATTATTATTTTTATA
>CESM01027855.1_pt1 | contig 22162 bp, 22 predicted proteins | sample 361421 | NCBI WGS metagenome assembly CESM01 (sample SAMEA2622219, study PRJEB7988) | marine metagenome | isolation source: saline water (ENVO:00002010), including | reverse complement strand
ACGATCAGCAGTCGTATCATTAAAATCAATATTAAAGTTCGCTGTCTGCTCTAGGTTGTATTCCATAGGCAGGCAGTAAAGGCCACTAGCCATGTTTAGTTCCTCCGGTACCGGTTATAGGTTTAGGCCGAATCGTTACATCACCGTTTGGTTTTTGCATTCTTTTTCTTTTTCCTTGCAGCAGCAGCGGCCTTTTTACCTTTAGCTGTATAGGGGTACTTTTTTCCGTTTACGTTAGGCATAAATAAAACATTAGCAGAAAAGAGCAGGAGGGCCGGGGAAAGGGGGAAAACCCAGCCCCCCTGCGACTCTGTGGCGTTAACTAGGAGTTATCGCCAATGCTGGAAATGCTTTCCACACGTTGCAGTGATTCCTCACGGAATCGACCGTAACCAACGAGGTGGTACCAGCCAACTGGGTTGAACCGGCGCAGGCTGTCGGTCACAGGACCAACAACAATGCTTGGCTCAGGTCCAAATCCGGGGGCACGAGAGAATGCTTTAGCAATTCCCTGTCGTCCACAGATAAGTGTCTGGTATGCATCAAAGTTTGAAGCACCGCCGTCAGCGATTAGACCTGCACGAGGGTTTTCAATGTACATAACGCCATTGAAAGTACCGATTGAACCTGCCCGAATAGCTTGGCCGTCCTGTTGTACTTGGTATTGGATAACGTCAGTCACCGTTGTGTCGCTACGAAGATCGTAGGAAACGTCTGGGTGAATGATTCCCATGTAGTTGCCGTTTTCCCAGCCCGGAGCGTTACGGCTACGAAGCTGTGCGACAGCTTTACGACCATCAGCAGCAGTGTATTCATCGCCTGTAGTCAAAGCGGCACGGTTAGCAGCACCACCGCTGTAGTCTACGTTAGTGCCACCGTTTGCAACATCTGACACAATCTTGTCGAGTGAGTCAGCCATGTTGTAACCAATAATGTTGGCTGCATCTGCGTCAACATTAAGGAATGAGGTGCCACGTACCTTAGCAGTAGTGATTACAGCGTTGCCGTATTCTGCAAGAGTTACGGTAACTGCACTGTCTGTTAAAGCTACAGCAGTTACATCACTAGCTTCAGTGAGTGCTGATGTCGCTTGTGACATGTCAGCATAAAATGTGAATTGTACGCCAGAACCGTTATGGCTCTGGTTAGTTGAACGAACGTCCGCAACCATTTCAAATAATGGCTGTGAACGAAGGGCAAAGAACGCTGTCTGGTCAAACGCAGTTTTTACTGAGTCGCCTAGCGTAGAAGTGGTTGTATAAGCCACGGATAATCCTTCGGTGAGGACTCCGATGCTTCAGTAACTTAGGCTGTTGCCCCCCAATGAACTCCTTCGCTTTCCATTAAAGCTCGTAATTCATCTGGGTTTTTAGTGGCCTTAATGCGAGCATCAAGGTCAGGTGGTGCAACCGGATCTCCACCTTCACCAGCGGAATAAATTCGTTCTTCTGCTTTTAAAACGTCAGGCATAATTGAATCAGATTGCTGTACTGGAGGAGCATTATCGCTAACAAACCCTGCTGCTTCCGCTTCTGCGCGAATAGCAGATGGGTCTAACTCCCCATCGTAACCTTTAACAAAATACTTGACACGAGCATCATCAGGATCAAGTCCTGCTGAACGGAACGTATCCCGACGTTCATAACCAGAAATCCGGTTTTCAGCTTCTGAAGCACGAGCTTCAGCTTCTTTCAACCGTGTTTCTAAATCACGACGCCAGTTTGGCTTCGATTCGGATGAACTGGCAGAACCACTGTCACTGTAATCAGCGGAGTCATTTTCTGTCATATGTCACTCACCTGTTGTACGCATCCTCAGCGGTGGAACTTTGGATGGAAAATTGTTTAGAGTTAGCTCGCCTCGCAAGGGCCAACTGCTAAACAGAATTATAAATAACAGAGTTAACTAATGTCAAGTACTGGCACCATAACCAGCAGCACCTGTCCCAGATATCAACATACCTGATTGACCACTTGATTCAGCTATCCGTTCTTCACGTCGGCGTCTAACCTTGTTAGCTGCTATAGGATCTAACCCAAATTCGCCAGCAGCAAGATCAGATGCACTAATTTCATCTTGTTCACCTAAAGCTTGATCAATTATTCCTGCTTGTGGGCTTAAACGTTGTTGTATTTCACGTCGCTGTATACCTTCGCGTTGCAAAGCTGTAGCAGTTTCTCTATCAAAACCTGTTGTCCCAAGAACATTCATAGCAGTAGCTGATAAACCAGCAGCTTCAAATGCACGGCGTTCTTCTATAAGATTTGTGGCTAATTCTGGATCAAGATAATAAGCAACAAGATCAGGTTCATCGATACCATACAACCGTTTTAATTCTTCTTTAGTTGCAGGATCAGCACCTTTAGTCGCTAATTCAGCCAAAGTAACTCGTTCTCCAAACTCATTTGGTGACACATCTTGGCCTATAAGGTTAGCGAAGTCCATTCTGTCGTCATAAAAACGTGCTGGAAGGCCATGAGTACGCAGCAACATAGCGTATTCGTCTTCATTCGCCATGTATTCGGCTTCTGTTATAGACCCAAACCCGTTATCTCGCCGTATCCCCATACCGGGGAATCGTGTTTTGTATTCGTCTGTTTGACGTATTTCAAGAGCAATAGCTTCTTCAGACAAACCGTCAACCATGAATTGTTTTAATTTGCTTACAACGCTTGTTGATAAACCAAAGGCACCAACAAGTCTCATAAGGATAGCTGTTGCTCCTTCTACACCAGACGCAGCTAGTTGAGCATTCCGTTCAGCATCGGTAAGCATGTTTGTGCGTTCAATAGATTTTGCACTACCTACCCCATCATCATCAGAAAATGCAGGGTTTTCTTCCCAAACAACTGTCCCATCAATTAACTTTCGAGGCTGCCATAATTGAACCCCGTCGCTATTTTCTGGGTTATCATCTGGTTCGTTTGCAAGTGACCTAACGTAACCCTCATTGCCACCAGACGAAAAGAACCCAGACTCTCTGCTGTAACCACCCGGTAAATTACCTAAATAATCTCGTACATTGTCATTAAAAAACGATGTATCAATGTTAGCTAAATCTCCACCTGTATAAGTACCGGCTTCAATGTCCTCTTTTAAAAGATCTAAACCTTGTAAACCTTCAAACCGTGCAGCGAACTTACCGTAATCCTCCATTGTCATAGCTGTCGGAGCAGCAGGAACAGTAGTATCTACATTTTGCTCATTAGTTGTTGAATCTTCGTTTTCATTGTCGCCATCATTAAGCGAATCTGTCGAAGTATCTTCTTCATCTTCTTTACCTTCATCTTTTGTATCATCAACTGGGACTTGTGTTGGTTCCGTACGCAACCAACGATTAGTCGTCTTCCTAGTAAATTGTGCAAAAGGCTCTACAAACGTATCTGTAAACTCCATCAGACCCTAATCCCAAAACTATTTAGAACCGTATCAACAGTCGAATACGCTTCATCACGAGCATTAACACTAGTATCCCACTCAGGCGTAGCACGCACATAACGCTCAAACTCGCCACGAGTCATAGGCCGACCAAGCCCATCACCAGAAACCATAGTGTCAGTCAAAGCACTAAACATTTTGCTGTCACCACCAAGAAAATCAACAGGTCTGCCAAGCAAATTAGAAGCAACATTGCCATAAGAAGCAAAATAAGCACTAGGCGTATAGCCCTGATCTATTAAAGAAGCAATCGCAGGGTTCATATCTTTAGAACTGCTAGCAAACCCAGCATTTATACCTTCGTACGTTGCTTTTCCTAAATAAATATCTTGTGCAAACTGATCTAATGACGTGTCATCTAACTTCAACATGTAAGTAGCAGCATTAGACTGCAACTTTTGACGAATAGCACCAAACGTTCCTGAACCTTTGACAGCATTTGGGTCAAAAGCAAGATTCACATTTATTAAAAACTCGTTTTTCATTTCAAAATCAGTCATGTTTAATTGTTTAGCGTTATACGCCATACCCATAACTGCGTTTTTAACTTTGACTTGGTTTGTGTCAATGCCAATACGTTCTGCTTCAAGAATCAAACTGTCGTATGTGTCATCTAACAATTCCAACATATCTGGTTTCATATTTAACCAACCCTCACTCGGGTCATAGTTAGGAAACCAATCGTCTGTTCCCCCAGCCCTAAACCAATCACTTTGGAATTGACGTGCAGCAGGCCCATTTTCTGCAAACCATTTTGTTTGTTGGAACAAACTCCATATCACATCAGGGTTTTCTTCTTGATCGTCAATAATCCATTGAATAACATTTTTTGTTACCCCGTTTTTAGTGACCTCTAAATCATCATTTTGAAGAAAAAACTGTACTGACCCAAAGTTTTCACTGATGTAATCCATCGCAGCGTCAGTAAGTTGGCTTCCTTTATTTTGGTTAACAACACCAGTGCCTGTACCGCTACCGTCATCGTTGTTCTGCCCATCAAGGTCAAGAGCAGGGTCAGGATCAGGGGCAATAATAGGTTCACCCTGTCTTTGTTGCATCCTAAACTGCTGCCGTTGAGCTTCCGAATCTATATTAAGCGCAGTTTGATCAACTATTTCTTCTTCTGTTTCGACAACAGTGTCAAGACCTTCACGAATACGTTCTGACTCTGTTAACCCTTCAGCCCCAGAAACTAAATCATCACGATCTAACTGACCCGGCAAAGGTTCTGTGCGTATCTCTTTGTCTATCGCAACAGGACCTTCGTCAATCCCACGTTTAATTAACTGTAAAGCAGGAGGTCCCTCTTTAATATCACCTTTAGAATTTTTAATAGCACTATTTATACGTTCACTTATTTCACTTTTTGCAGTGTCAGACAAAACTTCATATATCGAAGCTGGTTGTATACCTTCAGAAACAATCTTAGTTAACGTATCCCCAAAGTTTTTTAACTCAATAGCTTCTGAAACTATAGTCAAAGCATTATTTTTTTCTTTTTCAACCTCAGCAACAGTATCTTTTAAACGTTGTTGAAGCTGGTTGACATCCATTGTCGTGCTAAGAGGTTGCCAAAAAATGTTTGGCCCCATCCCTAATTCTTCAGCACGATTATCGATCCAAGTTCTCCACTCTTGGGGTGTAAGAGCTTTACCTTCTGTTACCGCAGTATCACGCCGATGTCTTTTAATATCTTTATCAAGAGTCGCTGCTTGTTTTTTAAATGCATTAGCAGCGTTAACAATAGCTTGTGCTCTTTCTTCAATCGTATAAGTAACTGTTTCTATACTGCCTGCTGCTCCACCTCCGAAACCACCTTGATCTTTGATGTTTGTACCAACAACATCTAAGAATCTGCTAGAAGCAAACTCACGCCCAGTTCTATCTTTTTGCAACTCGTCTAAACGTTTTATACGGCTTTCTACGTCTTCGAGAATACGGTCTTTAACATTCCAGAAAGCAAGATCTAAAGCATTGTTCTCACTTTTTTTTGAAGAAAAAGCTTTAACACCTTTTTTAAACTCTTTAAACGTGTCGAGTATATTCATTATTTTAATCCTAAAGCATTTTTAACATTCTGAGCAGAATTGTAAGCCTTAACACCAGCAGCACGTTCAGAGTCCAACCCAGAAACAATCGCACCTACCTCAGACCCAATATTCATTTTTTGATCTGTCGGCAATGCATGGACAGCGGCAACAACAGCTTGCATTTGTTCGTTACTTAAACCACGTTGCAAATGCGTACTAGCTGCTTGCTCCGCCATTGCAATAATTGTGTTACGTGAATACTGAGGTGCCTTTTTACTTTTAGTAATTTCATTAAATTTCTTTTGTAAAGCTTCAGGATCTGTGCTTTTTAACAAAGCATCGATAGTAGGTGCTCTACCTAAACCAGCACCTCCAGCTTGGGCAAATGCATTTGCGTCACGAACTGCGGCCAACATGCCGTTAGCTACATTTTCGTATTCATAAATTTCCGAAAAGTCTTCTTCGGGAACAATAAAATCGTTAAAAAACAAACCTTCAGCAATTTGTTCCCATGTTCCGTCATCGTTTTTAAATGCATTCATCATTTGGTCAAACGCATCTTTACCCGTAACAGCTACCTTGACATCAATAGCTACTTCACCTTTACGCCCTTCAATAGGTGTATCGGTAACTTCAATAAACATTTCTGATGGATCTGTCGGATCACCAACAATCGGGTATGCCCCAGAACCAACTATATTTTGAACTTCTATCGGAGATAAATCGCCTACTCTTCGACCATATCTTGTAGCGTCTTTGGTGCCGATTACATAGCTGTCTGCTATGCCGGGACGTGTAGGATCACTTATTGAAATCCCTCGTTGTTGTCCTGCCTGCAATATTTCAGGTGATGGGGTAGAACTCAAACGTCTGCTCCTTGTGTCGCTAAATAGCTAGAAGGCCATGAGACACGACTTATACTGTCGTCATTGTCAAAGTAACGACTAAAGATAGCTGCAAAAGATGGTTTAGAACTTATCTCTAACCTAAATTGTAACCACAGTTGTTTTAAGTCTGCATTGATTTTATGACTTAACCCAGCATGATCTGGATTGTTACTAGCATTTTCTCGTCGTTCTAACTCTTCGGAAATTAAATCCCTTGTTTTTATATATTCTTCAATAAACGGATACTCAACTCGTTTACCAAACAAATCTGGATTCTCAACTACATTTCTAAAAGAATGAACAACTTCAGATATCTCGGCTGCACTTCTAACCGTGTCAAATGTTTCTTTCCATCTAGGGTTTACAGCCGCTATTTCTTCAACAATCCGATTTTTTAATTTTTGCAAATCAGTATTTGATTTAGCATTCAAATTAACACTTAACCCATTTAAACCACGACGAGTCAACTCAGCGTTAATAACCTGCATTTGATCGTTGTACTCATGAAACCCTGCTGCTTCACTTGCACGAGTATAAATTTCAGAAGGCTCTAATCGAACTCTGCGTCCTTCATTTATTTCTTTAATTTGAACTGCTCGGTTATATTCAAAACCTGATTGCAAATCCCCAACTTTACCGACAATAAAATCGCCTATCTCTTCGTTATTATCTGCAAAGTCTTTAGTTTCTTGATAAAGCTTTTCACCTTCTAATGTTGCTGCTGCAACACCTCGGGCATCTGTTGCACGACCTAAAATCCCGTACATTTCAGGGTGTTTTGCAAACAACCATTCAGTAGCTGCTTCGTTACCAGCCCTTGCTACTTCACGGTTAAACCCGTTAATAATTTTTTTATACGGAGATTGTGCAACAAATCGAAGTGGCAAAGCTAAATTGCCTAACATTTGGATTATTAAAATTTGTCTTGCGCGAGTTTCGATTTCGTTTTCAAATGCTGCTTTTTCAGCTTCTGTTTCTACCGCAATACCAGCTTCGTAATACTCTGCCATTACATCTGCCGTGATACGTGCAACAACTTTTTGTCGTTGAGCAGTATTAAACAAAGCACTAGTAGCTGTTTTAGTCCACGTAGGTTGCAGTTGTTTTATTGCACGTTCTAAAAACGATTGGCCTTCTGTAGGGCCATAAGGAAGCAACACTTCAAACGCTTCAGCAAGTTCTGGGACTTTTAAAAGTGTTTCACTTGCTGGTATAGCCATAAGCGGACCAAATCCCGGTAAACCAGCGCTAATCATCGAAACAGATCCAAAGTTAAAATCTATTTCGTTGTCTCCTAAAGCAGAAAGATTGCCAAACAATTTGATCCCTGCAATATCCGCACTCATCCATGATTCTGGTAGCCGTAAAACAAATATTGGGTCACCGTTTTCATCTTTGGCGTCCATTATTTGTACCGCTTGACGGAAGTTACGTGTTCCACTAGCCACAAAAGCAGGATTGCGAACTGCTAGTCCTGTCCATCGTGTTATAACTTCTTGCCATGCACCATAAAACGGCATGATGTTGGCAAACATTTCTTCAAACTTTGAACGTTCTGCTAAATCATACAAAAGGTTGCGTGTTTCTTTAAGAGCTACGTTTCGTGATGCAGTTTCTATTTTTTTAATGTCAGATTCTTTAAGTTTGAATCGTCCATTATTTTCAAAAGATGCTAAACGGTTTGCCATTTCTCTTGAATAAGCGCTTCTAAATACAAGACTTCGAGTCAAAATATCTGTCGGCATTGTTCCAATGTTTTGGAACATAGAATCCAGTTGTCCACCAATTCTTTCTAACAAACGACCTTGTTTAGCAGCATCTTCAAATTTAGAGTCACCTATTACTTTCCCAAAATCAGGTTCGTTTAATGCATCTCTGACATTGTTGATATCGCCTTCGTATTTGCGATCAACAATCGGTTGGATATCTCTATCCCAGTTAACTTCTCGTCCTTCAACAATTTGTTTACGAACATCTGCAAAATCTGGGTGGTTAGGTACTAAAGAATTAAACTCATCTCTCATAATCTGCAACACATCGTTGTAATCAGAAAGATCTGTTTGATCAAAATAGTGCGGCATAGCATCTCGTAAAACAGCGCCATCTCCTGATTGAAGCCACGCAACTAATTCGTCATTTGTTTTGTCTTGCCACATCAAACGTTGAAAATCTTGATAAGCGTTTACTACCGTTGGATCGGTAGAAGGCACAAACTGTCTATTCACAGTATCGTTGTAAGCCTGTACAAACCCTTCACGTTGCTTAGGGCCAGCCGCTCCATCAAATTGTCGTGGTTCACGCAACTGTCGTTGTGTTCTCTGGTTAGCTTGCGAAGCAGAATCCCATAACGCACGGTTAGAGTTATCAGCAGAAATAGCGTTTCTATAAATAGCTATTTGTTGTGGCGTATTCCCAAAATGATTTGCATACGAAACACCGCCAATATGAGCGCCCCCAAGCCCAGCATCAGTCAAGATTTTGCCTGCTTTATCAAAATTGCTATACAGTTCAATGTTTTCTTCGCGCATCCCATTTACTTTTGCTAACTGTTGTTCATCTAACAGCTTCGCTTGTGTTTCTAAAAGATCAGAAGCAACTCTTAAATCTTTAATTTTTTGATTAGCAGCAGCTAACTCTGTGGGATTAGTTACATCAGCTACGCTGGCTCTAATAGTTTTAATTTCATCATTTAACTGTGAACGTGCTACAGACCGAAGTTGCAAACCTATTGCACTTCCAGTTTCTATCTGAGCTAACCGTTGTAACGAACTTCGTGCCATGACGTTGTACAAAGCGCCAATAGCTAACCCAAGTGGGCCTGCAATTACACCTGCACCTACGCCTACAACAGCGCTGCGAGTGTTAATTCGTTTTCTGCCGTAGTTTTCGTAGATGCTTTTGCGAACTAAACTTGTTGCAGCTTCGTCACCTTTTTTAGCTACGAACTCTTCAATCAAGTCGTAATAATTTATAGGTTGGTTAGCTTCGATAAGTTGGTTTAAGTCTCTTTTAATTTGGTTTAAAGCGTCGTCTACATTGCCATGATTTTTTTCAAGACGTTTTTTTCCATACCCAGACAAATCTTTTGTTTTAATTTTGCCTTTTGCAAGTTGTTCAAATTCAGCTACGCCTTTTTTGTAACCAAATATTTTAGCGTTACGAAGTTCATCTAATTCTGTGTAACCAAGATCATCAAGCATTCGTTTTTGAATATCAGGTCCAAGATCTATACCATTTTTTCTAAACCAATTAGCACGCAAATCACTCATGCCACCCATAACTGACTTCAACGTATCCATTGTTCCCAAATGAGCGGCTGATCGAGCATACTCATCGATCAACACACGCATCGGCCATGCAGGTCTAAGAAGCACAGATTTTTTCCAAACAGACGTAAACCCATTTATTGCAGCAGAAGTAACAGATAAACCTCTCCCCGCATATTCTCGAAATATCGATTTATCTGTAAACGCTTGTTTGTAAAGATCGTACCTAGGTACCAACGTTGCAGCTTCAAGTTGTGACGTAGTAATTGGCATATACCGTGCAACAGTTTCTCCACCTTCTGCCGCTGTGGTTATACGTATTCCTTTATTTCCATAAATTCGAGCGTTACGTGCTTTGTTTTTTAACTCTGAATCTCCAGCTTTCCACTGCCGTTGAAGTATTTGGATAAGTTCATCTTTATCCACGCCTTCCATACGATCAGCAAATTTTTTTACCATCTTTTCGTTAATTTCATCAACAGTCGAATTAAATATTCGACTTAACTCATTAGAGTCATTTGTGGCAGTCCATGATCCTAATTTGCGGTCAACAAATGCATCATCTATACCATCGATACCTATACGTGACGCATCACGCAACATTCGTTGAAACGCAGTAAAACTTTGATCTGCGTCATCCCAAATAATCATTCCTTGCGGAACTTTTTCTACGATCGCTCGCACAATACGTGTTTGTGCAATACCACCTAACAAAGGAAGTTTTTCAACAAACGTTCTTGCTGCTAAACCTGCTTCATTAAATGCCCCTATTTTTGGTAACGCTTCCATAGAACTTTGATGGTTTTGAATGAGTACTTGGTCTGTAGCAGCATCAACAAGAGCTTCGTTATCGTTTAAAGCGTCATAACGTGCATTTAATTCATCCGCAGTCACAGGGCCACGGTCAACATCTTTACGAGTAGCTAATGCACGTAACCGTTCTTCTTTAATAGATAACGCAGCGCCAAACGGTAATTCTGGGTTTTGGCTTTGTAATTTATTTTCTAACCGTCGTTGCTCATGGTTCAAAAAATTTCTAGCAGTGTCATCACCAGTTGCTACAAACTCACCATCAGCTACACGTTGGTTAACTTCATCTAACTGATGATGTAACCCACCTTGCTGATGGCTCAAAGCCCACTTTTCCGCAGCTTCATGCATTTCATCTAAAACTGTGTTATCGCCTCCGCTAACAGCAAGAGTTAAATATTTTTCTCTAGCTGCTTTATTTGGCAACGAAGCTAATGCGCGAGCTTGATCCGGCGTAAAACTTTTAGCGTTTACACCTAGTTTTCCGTTTCGTGCTTCAGACAAAATTCGTGCTGTTAAAACATCAACTGTGTCGTAATCATTTTCGGTAAATCCTTTACCTTTTTTATATGTTTCCGACCAATCTAAATCATCTGCAAAACGCAACTTTTCTAACGCTGCATCAAATTTTGCGTACGCACCTGATTGCCGGATAGCTTGATCCGCAGTCTGATACCCGATACCTAGTGTCTTTTTAGCAGTACTTTGTGCTAATTTTGAAACTTTTCCAACTTTGCCTACACCAAATAAAATATTCGATGGGTCTAAAACAATGTTTGAAAACGCATCAAACGTTCCAGACACCATGTTGTAATAAGAAGTGCCTTTAAATCGTTCTACTTCAGCAGGATCATCAAGGTCTATCCACCGTGACGCCATCGCTAATGCTTGGCCTGCACTTCGTGTTTCGGTAATGTTGTACGCTTGACGCCACTCATTAGGGTCGAACACAGAAAACACGTCACCTATATCACCTTGACCTGTTAACGCATCAAACGAGTTCATTACTCCTCGTTGACCTACTCCTATAAGAGTTCCAATGTTTCGGTCAACACCGTATTTGTAAGCAAACTCCATTGCATCAAACACAGGATTTATAATATTTTTAGTTGGTTCTCGTATGGCTTCAGGAATTGCCCCAAAAAAATGTCCACCAGCCCCTTCTTCACCAAATAAGTGTTGGACTACCCCATCACCATCTGATGCCCCTAAAACATTATCTTCCCACGATCCCCACAAAGTCCCCCAAACACCATCATATTCGTCATCGATACCAACAACTTCTTCTCCAATATCAACAACAAACTCTAAAGACTTTTTTGTTGCGTTTGCTACGCCTTTGCCTATACCCGCTAAAGTGCCCAGCCCCGGTATATCCACCATAAATTAAAAATCTTTCGTTGGTACCATAGAAATCATTTTGTTTATGATTTGACGGGTATCGTCACCTACATAAGGTGAATTAGCTAACGGCAAAAGAGTAGGCAAAATACGAGCAAGTTTTTCACTTGTTTGTGGTTCTGGAGCTTGCATCATTTGAGCACTAGGACTAGTAGTAACAGGTTCGACAGGACGTTCTGTCATACGAGTAGGCGACCCTAAATCACCCGGTCGCACTTGGGTAGGCGCAGGCATTTCGGGTAACGGTTGTTGTCGCTGCATTTCTTCTTGTTCAGTAGCAGCACCATATTGTTGCCCTGTAGCAGTCTGAATTTTTTGTCCTTTGCCTTTACGTGGCATTACAACGCCCCTAACAGTTGTGCTAACCCTGCTGAATCTTGTGGTTCTTCTGGAACTGGTGTTGACTCTGCCCCCATACCGGGTAATGCAAGTCCGGGTTGCGCTTCAGGTGACATAGCTGGAACTTCTTCTGCTTGTCGTTCTTGCGCTTCTCGCTGAACTTGTTCTACCGCTTCAGCCAGTTCTTTCTTATCGTGAGCAACAAGATCCATAATTCTTGCTAAATCTGCTGGTGGGAGTATCCCTTCAGCAGCTTGATTTTGAACAGCAGAAAGCAAAGCAGCTTCAAGTTGTTCAGCAATTACTGTGTCATGCTCAAATTCTGGATCATCAATCAATGGGTCTATTGACATAAACGATCTCTTTGACATAGTGCCCATGCCAACACGTTGGCCTCCGCCAATAACAAGGTTGTTGATATCGGCTCCTGCCTGACTGTATGAGACAACGTTTTCAGTGGAGTCAAAGTTTTCGTTTGGTACATAGTCAACTTGACCTTTAACGTTTTTAGAGTTGACATAAAAACTACGTGGACGACGCCCAGCATAAGTTTTTGCCATATCTACAGCTATACGGTTCTCTTCTTGCAAAGACCGAGCCATAATCCGTTGCGCTTCTTGAACTGTAAAGTCAACAGTCGCTGATAGCACAGCGTCTCCCCGGCGACCTGTACGAATATTTGATGTTGATTCGCCACCAAATTCTTGGGGAATACCAGCAGTTAAACGTTGTGCCCGTTCAAGCCTGTCAATCGCAGGGTTTGTCATATAACCGGGCTGCATTTGCATATCACGCAAATCGCCGCCACGCACAACACCAACCTCACCAGTAAGCCCATCAGCAGGATTCACAATTTGTGGGGTTTCTCCGGCTCGGCCTACAAGCCAAGTATCAGGGAACACACCTTTTTGGACAGCAATAACTTCAAGAGCCATTAACCGGGCTTGCATTTGATACATGCCAAGAATGCCGTCGAACTGGCCTTGGGCGTTATCAAGACTTATGCGTTGTGCGAACACAACAGGACACTGCCCTAAAGGATTTGGTACACGTTCTAACTCTAAAGCTATAAACGGGCTTGACTCGTTTACGACACCAAAACTTGCTGTTTGTATCGGGGAACGTGTGCCTATAAGGACTTGTTCATGCCCATCGACATACTCAATCATCTCAATAGGATGATCTTCGTTTACATCTGAATCATTCCCGAACTGGACAGCAGCAGCAGGATACCGTTCCCGTAACCAACCAATCGAACGTTCGTAAGCAAAAATAACGTCACGAGGCCGCATATCGTCAACACCCAACATTTTTGCTGGGTACGCAGTTAATGGGTCACGTAAATGCCATTCTGGGCAACCTGTAACTGCATTAAATCTAATTTGTGTAACAGTTGTAGAATAACCAATCAAATGTCTTGCTCGTTTACCGAGTTGAAGATCCATTCTGCTGTTATCCCACCAACCAAACAAAGCTTTACGACGTTTAGCCGCATTATCTCGTGCTCGTTTTGTTGATGCATCTGTAGGAGGGCAGTAAATGTCAGGACTTGTAGAAGCAATACGCATTGCTGTTTGGTCAAGTCCTTGTGCAAGAAGGTTCGCTACCGCAGATTGTTCATCAGCATCTATTTCTGGTAGCGGAACAACAATATCCCCGTTATAATAATCACGAACATTACGCATTTTTGCTTTAGCGTCATCGTTTATTCGTGAGCGTGTGCTATGTATATTAATAATCTCTTCGACGGTTTTCACACTCACCTCATGCGTTAGCTGACTCCGACATCCATGAAGGACGCCACTGTCGATCATTGACTATAGTCGGAAGATAAAGTTTTTCTAAGTTATGCTCTAGGAACCATTGTGCCATAACACAGTCATCTGTGCGAGCGCCAGTTCCTTCAGGGTTCCAACGGGTTACTTCGTTGACCAAAAGTAGCGAATGTGGCCGTGCTTCTGTGTTTTGGATACCCGGCAAACGCACTCGGCCAACACGCCATAACGGAGCGAGCATTTGCACTCCATATTTCGGGTCGCCTTTATTTTTAGAATGCGTGTAATGCGGGACAAGTTGGACATTGCGTAATGCCGCCCATCGGCGGAAATGGTCGTATTGAAGAATAAATTTTTGGGCAGCGTTAGCTTCAATTACCCAATGAGTAATCGGGTGACCCATGTCGTTACTGATTTGCCACCAATCTTCTGCAACACCAGTAAAACATTGACGTTCATGGTTCCAGTCCAAAAAGTCTGGAGCGTCCATTTTACGTCGATACGACTCTAACAGATACCTAAACTCTGTTTCACGGTTATATGCCCAACACTGAATCGCCCAAAAGTTAGCAGGAGAAGGGTCTGCTGTAGCTACAACAAACATTTCTCCGCTTACATTTCGTGGTAATTCCCACAACCCACGGTCATTGTCCCAACAACCCGGATGATGTACACCGTCTTTGCCTTCACCTCCGCTTACCCACAAAGGATCAACAAGAACATTTGAAGGGTTTACATCCGATTGCTGGTACAAGACCTCAAATCTGTCAGGAGTTTGCGCCTTAATGTGGCGAAGTCGTCGCCACGGTAAACGTCGGGGGTAGAGCAAACATCCTTCGGGCCAAGGTTTCCCACTTGGCTTGTGGTTTTCAGCATCGCCGTCGCATAGTTCTTCATAATGCGCTTGATATTTGAGGTGCGTGTATTTACGCCACTCGTCTGGTGCGTCTTCGGGATCAAATTCTTCCAATTCGTAATCGTCAGGGGGTGCTACTTTATCCAACGCATAACGGTAAATATCGTCTGCCGACATGCGTTGTCCCTGTAAAACCAGCAAACCGCCGGGTTCTAGTCGGGTTTCTGCCACCTCATCCCACCAACGACGCATATCTTCCCGTGCTTCTGCGGAACGCATTTTGCGTGGGTCGTATACGTCATCCCATATGACCAAATCGAAACGGCCTCCAAGAAAACCAGAGTCCATTCCGAAAGCCGACCATGTGGGTTCTTTTTGGCTTAAAGGTGTGTCATCCTTTTGTAACACAGTAAAAGCTTCTGCGCGCCATATTTCAGAAGAATCTGGTTTAAACATTCCGAAATCTTCTTGCAGCGTGGCCTCAGCGTCAACCGCCAAGTTCAAACGAACATCGTTTAACTCGGCCCTAACCGGATGCGCTCGATCAAACTCGGCGCGCAACCTGCGGCAATACCATTCGGCCAAACGCTGCGTAGAAGATCCGATCATGCCACGAATAGCACGATTCCGTATGGTTGCCCATGCGGGTAACACTTTAGCAAAAAATGTGGACTTTCCCGTACCCGGAGGCGCATTAATTACTGCATACTCTTCGTACTCAGTGTCCATTAACCCCATTATTCGTTCCGTAGCTTCTATTTGCCACGGCTGCAAAATAATCCCAAAATACCGTTTCGCAAAAACTTCGATACTGTCATAAGCAGCTTGCGCTTCAGGACATAACTGCTCATAACTAGGAACTTCAGGAGTAGCGTCACCACCCAAAATTTCTAAAGCAGCAACATAATTTCTTGGAGCCTTACCATTTTCTGCATCTCTGCACGCATGATAAGAAATTCCTGTGTCTTTAGAAGCGCCATAAAGACTATGGCCGCCACGTCGAAGAGCTAAATACTCAGTCCACTTGTCTACTGTCGTTGCTTTGCCGGATGGCATAATGTCCCCTTACTGACACGATTCGCAAATATCAGGATTTTCTAAATCGCATTCGATTACTTCGTCGTCGTCGAAAGGATCTAACATAGGTTGCTCACCCATAAGCTCAGGGTGGTCTTCAAAAATTTCCATAAGGGTACGTGGCTCCATAGGCTCTTCTATCCATTCAGCGTATTCATAACAAAAACAATCGTTAGCGCAGTCAGGACATTTCTCACAAGCGCAGTCGTAATGGTAAAAATGACAAACGCATTCTTCCCCTTCACAGTCGCAACCGTAAATAACCACGGCTTACCACTTAGATTTGTTTGCCCAATAAGCGGCAGACATTTTCCCCTTGGCTATGTTTTTTGCATGACGAGCTTTAAACGACTTCCTACGAGCCTTTTCTTTAGCAGTCTTAGGATTTTTACCTGCACCACTTACACCCTGTTGCCCATAACGAATCGTTTTAATTTGATTGCCTTCTTTAGCAACAACGACATGCGATTTAGTCGGATGATTCGGAGTTCGCTTAGGTTTATTAAACCCAGACACCCCCGCACGTTTTAACCGAGGATCTTTTTTAGCAGGCATTACTTCTTTCCTCTCGCTTGCTTAGAAGCCTTTTTAGCAGCAGAAGTGTTTTTAACAAACTGTTTCCCCGCTTTAGAACCCTTTTTCTTTTTACGATTAGTCGCAGCTTTCTGCGCAGGAGTCAACTTTTTCCAAGCAGCATCAGGCAAATAACGAGTAGTACCACCCTTACGTTTCGCAGGCTTCCCATCAGAAGTACGCCACTTCTGGTCAGTCCACCTATCCAAATTACGTTGCGATTCAGCTTTAGCCATCAGTTCTTATACCCTCCACCCTTAGCCTTATACTGTTTAGCAAGCATTTGAGCCTTACGAGCAGACCACTGACCCGGCTTACCACCCTTACCACCAGCCTTAATCTGATTAAACAAACGCTTACGCATAGCAGGCTTCGTATAATTACCAGCCGAATTCACAGTAGATTTCTTCTTTTTAACTGCCATCTCTATTAATCGCACTCCAACGCTATTCGTGACTGCTCAAAAACCGACCACTGTGCTTCAGTCCAGCTTCTAACACTCGGCTCATTCAAAGACTCTAACAAAGCTACACAAGCTTCTTCAGTAACCGGAGCAGTAGGCACCGGATCACTATTAGGCCAAAACGCCCAAACACCAATAATCGCAGCAATAACCGCACCAGCAATAGCCTTAACGTTCTTAAGAATATGCTCTATAGAATCCCGCCAAACATCAGAACGTTCAGCGATATCTTCAATAGTCATCTCTCAGCCCGATTCCTAGACCTATTACCAGCACGCAGCTTGCCCCCCTTCCCCCTCACCATATCTTGATTAGCTTTCACCGTTCCTTCTTTCTTAGCCTTATACCTAGCACGCCCATGCTCCGCCCGATCCTTCTTCTGCTCAGGACGAGCATTAAACGCCTTATCATAGGCAGCCTTCTTAGCTCGTGCCTTAGCGTTTTTTCTATAAAAAGAAGCAGATCTTTTTGGATTAGGCACAGTACGAGACACGCCGCCATGATACAGTACAACCGCACTCGCCGCTAACAACGGTTCGATCGCCCGTCAGAGGGGCTTCTGACTCTATGTCCAGACACGACGGCCCAACCACACGGGGGGCATAGAGCGACCAGCACAGCAAGGCTCGGTCAAGGCAAGAGAGGCCTCAACACTCGGAGGAACCAAGGACATAACCACCCAACCCCACAACAAACGAACCAAACTCCCCAAAACACCGATAATCACTATGTATACATACCCCCATCTCGGCACATACCCCCATTCCCACACGGTTTACTACAGAATCTACGGCTAACACCTGTACCCCACAAAAAACACCCCCCGTACCCTTAAAACCACACAAAACAGTCGCCCATTCACTATCACACAGACTTACTCTGTACCCCCTGTTGTTGTTTGGGCGTCACCCACGGTAGGGCTGTGGGTCGGGCTACTCGTGAATCAAGCCCCGACGAAGAGAAAGGGATGTCGTGTCTTGACCGCAAGGGCGAGTATCCCTGACGCTTTCGCCGTCTCGGCGACCACGGAGTGATCCGTGGACGATCACGTTCGTATCATTCGTGGGTTGTGCTGATTGTGTGATCAGCGCCTACCCAGAGATTTGATTGGCTCATATAAAGGAGCGTCTGTCGTAAAACGAGAAAGGGAAAGGGCCTCGTTTTACAAACCCACAATAACCCGACGAGGAGCCAAGACAAATCTCCTCAACTTCCTTCGCAAGTGGGCAACTTGTCGTCGGGCCTTTTACAAACTAGCACCTATTCGCACAACTCCAGCTATGCCGATCCGAGAACATATAATCGGAATCGACATAGCCGAAGCAATGCTCACCCCTTCGTAGTCCTCAACTTATTAAGCGATCAAACGAAGGGGCACTCCCCCAGTCAAGTGACAGACCCTTCTTGCAACACGAATCTCCGCACGTCGGGCCAAACAATGCCAACCAGCATCCACTATCAGACCACCCCCTCGTGGGTGCGGAGACTGCCGACCCGTCCTATATCTCTTTTATTGTGTCGTTGCCTTACGGTTCGTGTTGCTTTTATGTTACAAAACAAAGGGCAAGGGCGTTTTGTAACATAAAACCAGAGAGGGCGAAACCAAGAGCGTGTTTCGGACACTTGACAGGGGGAGTTCCGGCGCTTCTTCGTAAAAGACCCGAAGGCAAGTCGGTCATCGGGCATAAACCAAAGGATGAGACTAATGGAATCCAACATTGAGCGTATCAAAGCAAAGCGAGCAATGTCAGCAGCACGGCGAGAGCAAGAAGCCGCACATCTTAAAGAATGGACTGAAGCCTTTAACGGGATCGAGCTTGGAGGTGATGTGACCGCTAGTTTTCAGCCCTCAGATCCAGAGGCGACAGACAACGCAGCGGCTACAGACGCTAGAGCTAACACGTTTCTCGCTAAATACGTTGACATCTTTGCAGACGTTGACACCAAGCGGCCAGTTATCGAACCCGCACACCCCGCTTTAATCCGGCAGTACATGGCGGTCGAAGTCAACCTAGGTATCTCGAAGTTTGAGGATAGTACGGACCGGTGGCTACCCGGCGCTCGTTCACTACTTAACTCAGCACCCACTCAGGAAACCTTGGTGCAACTGGCGCATCGGTACAACTCGCATATCTTCGGCGTCTCCCAGTATCTCGATAGGGATGTCAAGGCGGAACTGAAGCGTACCGGACGTTGGAAAGATGCGCTCTATCCCGAAGCTGACAATAGCCGAGTGGTACTGCCCTTCTGGAATGGCATCGATTCGTACTACGGCACCACGGGTGGATTGACAATCGCACCTTATGAGAAGTCTAACCAGACTAACGGGTGGCGTTATATGAATTGTTCTTACCCCAACGGCGACAACAGCGTAACATCCACAATCTTCCTCTTCGGTCCAGCACCTAAGGGGTACGAGGCGCTTGGGGCAACTCCTCAGCAGCGTCGCTGGCAACCCACGCTTTACGCAGTAAGGCAGGTCACCTCCGAAACTCAGACATTCAATGAGTACTTTGTCGGCGGTATGGAAGCGTTACTCGCTCTAATGGCTGACGATAAAAGCGGGTCGGCTACTTGGGAGGCAGACAGAGATGCTCGCAAACTGCAACAGGAGAAAGCAGCTTGGCAGGCAGCAGGTGTTGATGTCAGCAGTCTGCAAGAAACCCCAGAGATCGCAGCACAAAAAGCGTTAGCAAAGGTCAACGCATCTCTCACACTGGCTGACTTAACGGCAGAGGAAGCTGAAGCCTTAGTAAGCATCGACGCAGAATTCGCAGAAAGGGAGGCTGAAATCGATAGGCGGATAGCCCTAAATCAACTAGATAGCTAGCACAGAGGGGAGCGGTCGGTCCATTAGGGCTGGTCGCTCCCCTTTTTTGGCGCAAGCTTCCAAAGGTTCTACCCACCTCCAGCGTAACGCCGCTGGACCACTTGCAACGTAACGCCGTTGCATCACTAAAACATTCCCGCTCCGCTCGGGATCGAGAACGATCTCGATACATCGTCGGGGTTTCGCCCCCGAACGACGAGCAGCGTAGCGCCGCTGCACCACTTACAAAATCCCAAACCCGGGGATTTTGGGAGGGTCACTATCAGATTCTGTAATACGACCTTAGGAGGTCAAATGAAAAAGATAAAGATAACATTAGCAATAGTTACAGCCTTGTTTGCTGGCTATCTGATTAGTTTTTCGTTTCCAAACGAGGAACCTGCAAATGTAGAAACACGTCGTGTAATTGACGGTGACACGTTCGTAGCTGATATCGATGGGATCATCGAGACTGTTCGGCTTATTGGTATCGATGCGCCTGAATTGGGTACATGTTATTCGGTTCAGTCGTCAGAGTTACTCGCTAGGTTGATGTTCCGTGATGACATCTGGCTTGCGTATGGTCCAGAGAAGCGTGATCCGTATGGGCGTCTGCTTGCGTATGCGTTCCATGAGGATGGTACGTTTGTGAATTTAGAAATGGCTAAACGTGGTGCCGCAGAGGTAATGACGATTAGTCCGAATAGCGAGTATGCCAGTTTGATTGGTGAGGCTCGTGATGAAGCAGCTATCGCAAAACGTGGTGGCTGGAGCAACTGTTAGAAAGGGGACATGATGTCCAAAAGCGTACTTAACAATTCTACGTGGAAAACACTTCCACTCAACCGTATTGGCTCAACGGCACAAGTTGACCGGTGGGACAAAATGGTTCAGACCTTAGCTGTCGAACGTCGGCAACAATGGAAAACAAAAAGAAGTATCTAGGAGGTACTTACAATGGAAAATGCAACAATCACAATTTGTGGCAACTATGGAAAAGATCCTGAACTGCGTTACGGCGCTGCTTCTGGTAAACCTTTCCTTAATATGCCTGTAGCTGTTACTTCAGGTACAAAAGAAAAGCCTAAGACTAGCTGGTTTGATGTGAAGTTCTTTGAGGAGCAAGCATGTCAAATGGCGGAGTTACCGAAAGGTACTCGTGTAATTATTACAGGCAATCTTCGTCAAGATACATATGAAGATGCTGATGGCAAAACGCAATACCGGACCGTTGTGTACGCACAGGAAGCTGGTTTGAGCTTGCGTTGGAGCTAAAGGTTTAGAGTCGGCAGACTGTCCTACGTGTGATACGTGTTGCCTACCAACAGGTAGGTGGACTGACCGTAGGGATCTGCCGACTCTTCGCCCCCACTTAGTTGGGTTTTACACCATTCAGTAATAAAACCATTCCGTAATAAAACCAAAGGAGATAATTGTTATGAAGAAACTTACTAGTGCAGAAGCTATTCTGCGTCATCTCGAAACTGTGCGTGCTAACCGCCTGTCTTCGATTATGTCTACCGATACGTTGTTGGATGAGTTGATTAAACATATTGAGCATGATCTGGAAGAGATGCTTGATGATATGTACCGTGAGTCGCAGGAGCGTGCTCGTCAGATTGAGATACAGCTTGATGATGCGTACGGTGATACCGACAAGTTCGGTGATGTGATTGCTGGAGGTAGTTTCTGATGGCGGCTAAGTGTAAGGGGAAGCCGTCTGCTAATCAGTATGGTAATGGTTGCCGGTGTGATGATTGTCGTGCTGCTTGGCGTGTGCATCAGGAGGAGCAGCGTGTGACTGCTCGTAAGAAGTCTGTTAGTCGTGATCGTCCTGTTGTTTATGCTGATGCTTTTACTCGTGAGGAAATCTTGCGTGCGAGAGGGATGTAATGAATCTTTGGTTGGTTATTTGGTCGATACTTGATTTCGCTGCGATCAACCACGAGCCACCTAATCCTGAAGTTGCACCGATTGTGTGTGAATACTTTGCGGATGATTGTGTGGATGCGTTGGGGATAGCGTGGTGTGAGTCGTTACATAATCCACGGGCGTATAACGGTGCGGATCATGGCTTGTTTCAGATTAATAAGTACTTTTGGTATGAAGTTTTTAAAGATAAGTGGGCTGACAGGTTTGATGTTGAACAGTCCACTCGCTTTGCGTTCTACATTGTGGAACATACCGAGTTGAAGTGGCTGCTTTGGACTTGTGGTCGCTACTAGAACGTGACTCTTCGGATGCTTAATCCCGCATAAACACTGGCTCAAAGGAGTTATTGTGTTTATTGTTGGTACAATATACTGAAGGGTCGCAAGAAAGGGAGAGGGGATGTGCTCGTACGGGTAACCAGAGCAACGATTAGGACGTAGAGCATCCTCTCTCCTGAAGATCTCAAATGAAAGGGAAACCATGAGAAAAATAACAGTTAATACAAC
>CESM01048853.1_pt1 | contig 22249 bp, 11 predicted proteins | sample 361421 | NCBI WGS metagenome assembly CESM01 (sample SAMEA2622219, study PRJEB7988) | marine metagenome | isolation source: saline water (ENVO:00002010), including | reverse complement strand
TCCAATTACTGCCTTCACAATAGTCGGATACCCATCTGAATCATGACAGGGCCCTTTGCATAGCCCGATATGTCTAGACATACACCCATCTACCCCTTTGCAATCTTTGTCTCTGATTCCAAATTCATACCTTAGCACCTGAATGACTCGTTTGGCAGCACCTACATCTGGAAATGGGCCCCATATTTTCGCATCTTCGGGGGGGTGTCGAGTGTAGAGAATTCTAGGAAATTCTTCGTTTGTTATGGCAATGAAGGGATACGACTTGTCGTCTTTCAGTAACGAGTTATATCGGGGTTTATGCTTCCGAATCAGTTGACGTTCTAGCATCAGTGCTTCACTAGGATTCTGCGTCACGATACAATCTACATGATCCGCTGCCTCGACTAGTGAAGGAATCATTGCCCGGTCTGGACTCTTAGAGAAGTAAGAGCGAACACGGTCGCGTAGCACTGTTGCCTTACCTACATACATCACCCGATCATCGTTGCGTTTGAACAGATATACTCCTGGTTTTGCCGGTAGGTCGAGACTCTGACCATCCACTGGCATGGGTCCACCAACGCGCGGACACTCAAGAACTCCCGCCTTCCTCGATGGTATGTGCCGCTCACACTCGCTGACCGTCTTCTCCGTTTGCTCACGGAGCAGCCAGAGTCCTTGGTGAGTGCTTGGGATGTGCCACGTTCCGCCTCTCTTCCGGGGCTGAGTGAGCGCCTTGGTGTAGTCAGATCCGCCCTCCACCCGCATCTAAAATCTCTGCAGGAAGGAGGCCTAATTCTGACTCGGCAGGCGCATGTAATCGACGGAGGATCGCGTAAGCGGACAGTTGTTCATCCAACGCTTGAAGGACGCCGTCGTTCCATGGATTTCATCGAACCGACGATAGAGTATCATGGTGAAATTGTTGGTTCCGCTCCAGAGAAAATCGATCTCATTGGCAGGGAGCTTATGGTTACGGATCTCTTTGAGCGCTTGGTCTCAGGAGATACACCTGTTCTAACCGGGCTTGCAGGCATTGGCAAGACGGCGCTTCTCAGAGAAATTGCACATCATGCCGTTTTGGAAGGTCACAAGGTTCGCTGGGCTCAACTGGATATCGACAGCGACGTTCGTAGTATTGCCCATGATCTCCTTGGTTTGACCGGTCCTGAAAGTCAGGAAGCGATTGTCGGAATGCTTGATGTCGAGGATTTAGTAATCATCGATGGTATTCACGAGGTTCACCCAAGACATGAGAACGCCATTATCGAACTCATCCTTAGAATTACAGGGAGAGGGCGGACATCGATTGCGTGTCGAGCACCTGTACCTGATGCACTTCGTGACCTTCCTGTAATCAAGATTGAAGGTTTGACGCCGGAGAATGCAGCGAAAATGCTGCCCGATGATATGGATCCCGAAGAGGCGCTCCACCTTGGTGAAGCATTAGGAGGGCATCCACTTGCGCTTGCTCTTTTAGATTCTAATTCAGCGCTACCTATTGCTACTACTGCGGTTCATGACTTCGTCCAACAGAATGTATTGGTGAGTCTGGATGAGCGCTGTCACAATGTTCTGGACCGTGTGGTTCTCGAACCGGTCCTACTCCGAGGAAACGAAGTTGAGGATGAGGATGGTTTTGTTGACTTGGATGAACGCGCCCTCCTTCGATGGCAATCCAATCTTTTCGGTATCGAGACCCTCATTGCTACGGTTCGAATGACTGATTGGCCAACTAGTGAACGTGTGAAGATCCATAGTGATCTTGCTGGCCAGTGGGCCGAACGAAGTGGCGGCCGGGCACGTCGGATTGAGATGCATCACAGAATCAGGTCTGGTGTGGACAATATTGCCGACTTACTCTTACCTGTCATCGATGAAATCAGCGCAGAGATTCCATCAGCTAGTATCACTCTCGTTGAGGATGCACTTGAGGCGTCAGATGGTGATGTACGACTTCGATTTGAGGCGGCTCGCTTGAGCCTTGAACGTGCCGAATACAATGAGGCTGAGGCGCATCTCGAAAAATTATCCAAGAGTCCAATGAGTGACATTTTACGTTCAAGGCTACTTCGAGTTCAGGGCGATTCTTCAGCTGCAGATAATTTGGAGTCGTCTGCGATTGAACGGATGGACGAAGAGTCGAGAATTCGATATACACTGTCTAGTATTGTGCGGAGAATAGACGATTGGATTCCGACTCCAAAATGCCGAGAAGATGCGAATATTATCCTCGAAGTCGTCGATGCTTTCGATAGTTCGTTGAAGCCTGAACATCCACTTACGGCAGGCGCGCGCATTGCAAATGAGTTCTCTCGCTTCCGTCTCCATCTTGACCTCGATGATGCTGATGCTGCACAACGTGTACTAGATCGTTTGATAGCGGCTTCCGGGACAAGGGATCCTATCATTCGACGTATGCGCCTCCGGATTGAAGCACATCGTGCTCAACCGGATGACGTACCTATGATCGTTGCAAGAATTGAAGCTGAACCCGACAATATCGAACGATGTCGTCTAATGCATTCAATGCTTGATCGTATGTTAGATCCACCGCCTGGGCTAATTGCGGGTTTTGAGCGCTCTTCTCATCTTCAGATTCCAGACATCTCACCACTGGGGCGTCGTCTTCTCGCCTCACGATGGAGGTTAATCGCTCGTACGGATCCATCTCGTAGGATTCCAGCCCTTCGAGAAGCAGTCCATCATCTCCAGCGAGCTGAATGCCCACACGCAGCATCTGAATTGATTGAGCGAGTCCATCGACTAATATAATCAGATTCTAGATCCAATCAGGGTCCTAGTATCCATGACTCCCTTGATTATACGAATCTGTTCCATGATGCATCGGGTAAGTTCAACTTCATCGTCGGCAACGACTTTTACGAGTACGTCGAAGGATCCGAAGATGCCCCACCGTCCTTCCACAAGATCGATAGCTTCCAATTCTTCTCTAACAGTCGCCTCAGAACCGGTTTCTGTCTTAATCAGAACGAATCCGATAGCAGCCATATATTCACCCTCAATAGTCCACAGTAATCAGTGTCTCAGTATCTCGAATTCCATCGATTGTACGGAAGGTATTCATCAGAATCTGAGCGAGTTCTTTGGGGTTGTCGGATCCTACTCGAACAATGAGATCATGTTCACCGTATAGGACGTGGACCTCTAGGACCGCATCTAGATTGTCCAGAGCGACATAGACATCACGTTCTCGACCCGGATGAGTCTTGATGAGGACGAAGGCCGCTCCCATACGATTCCCATATCAAGCCGGTATTCTCCTGTCTTTGAACTATGCGTTTCATCTCAACCCCTCTTTCTATCAGGAAACCGGTGCATTGATTCATGTTGGTATCCGGTTTCCCACTCATGTCAGGCAAGGTATGTTTACTCATCGCCTTGTTCTTGACTGCAAGTTGGATTGGTGCATTACAACCGTCAGAACTCGATTCTGAGGAGGCGGAGTCCATCTTTGTTCACTCTCGTGCAGTTACAACTTGGTCTGGCACGGTCCAACTTTCATCCTCCTACACAGTAGCTTCTGGTGATGAACTCCGTGTTCTATCTGGGACGACTATCGAGATGTCTCTGGGTGCACGCCTCTATGTCGATGGTCGTCTGAGTGTTCTTGGTACTGATGTGGCTCCGGTGCTACTTACCTCCGGGATTTCCACACAATCTCACGAAGGCTTGCAATTCAATACTTCATCGAATGGTTTTGGTTCAGTAATTCGTAATCTTACGATTCAGAATGCGGACTATGGAGCCACGATTTATGGTAGCAACCCCTTGCTTGACAATTTGACAATTCTTGATCCGGATTATGTCGGAGTTGATTTGTTCAACTCAGCAACTCCTACGATTGTCAATCTCCACATAGATGAGGCGGGACAAGATATCCATGGATTCGCTAACACATGGCGATACGGACTCGGCCTATCGATAGGTGCTGGATCGGCACCTGTTGTTACAGGATTACGTGTTAATGATGCGATTACTCGAGGAATCAACGTCTGGGGAGGTTCTGGAGGACTTATTCGAGACACCCATATTCACAATGTGACTTTAGCAACACAGGCGATTTCAGCGGGCGTATGGGTTGAGGACTCCATTCTTCTGTTCCAAAATCTAACAGTCAATCGATCTGATCATGGTCTATACGTACGTCATATCACTGAAACAGGAGTGACGCGCCCTACTTTCAGAGACACTACAATTGAGAACTCGATGTACGTTGGTGTTTTCATTGAACGTTACAATCATTCTCTTTACGCGAATATCCCAATGAATGCTCAGTTTGAGGATCTCACAATACGTGGCACTGGTGGCCCGAATGCTAAGGCGCCGGGACTCTGCACTGCTGCGTTAAACATCAATACCTCTGGAGTATACATTGAGAATGCGCTCATTGAGGACAACGATTGTATCGGTTTTAGAGGCTATATGATGGGGCCATCTACCACGGTTCGAGGCCTAACAGTCAACGGTTCGGGTGAGGTAGGGGCCGCGGATCCAAACCTCGGTTCAGGCATCTATTTGCGTTCGGTAAATTGGGCACCAACCTTTGATGATATATCTGTCTCCGGTGCTGCTGCAAATGGGATACATCTGCGCAAGGCAAGTCTTCGTGGTACCAACTGGTCTGTAGACAACAGCAGCAGTATCGGCCTCTACATTCGTGAATCTCATCCTGAGGTTGACGGCATAATAGTGGAGGATAATGGGCTGAACGGTGTCCATATTTTCGATGCAAACAACGTTCTCTTGGAAAACGTCGTTTCAGCGCGGAATGGAGCCTCTGCAACTGGTGTTGCAGATGGTGTGGGATACCTCTACGAGGAATCAAACACTTTGACTGCTGAAACCAAAGATGTCACCTGCCGTACATGCACCAGTATTGATGATGCTCAAGGGGGTGTAATGCTCAGCTCAAGTATTGACGTAGTCCTTGAGAATCACACAATTGTAACTCCAACCGGTATTGGTCCTGCTCTCCGGGTCGATAACAGTGCAATCACTCGAACAGGCGTCGTAACGATTCTCAGCATGACCATTCATCAGGAGGAAGCGTCTACACACGCTGTTTCTATCGGTTCTAGCGACGCACGCATTAACGGCTTGAACCTCCAAGGCAACCACAGTGGTATGTTCTGGACCGGATCCGGCGCTTCTGGCCTACCATCGTCACTCGCTTCCTCTACTCTTACTGGACCGAATTGCCTCAGCCTAACTGCACACAGCGAATTGTCAGTTGACTCTAGCGATTTCTCTACATGTACTGGTTCAATCACTGTCCAGTCCAGTTCTATCTCCTTCGATGGTATGCCTGACTCCAGCCATCTTGCTCTAAATCAGCCGGGAGCGAGTGCAATTAATCATGTGAAGTGGATTTCCTCTGGCGCTCCACCTTCTCTAAATCTAGGTGGCACTGCACAATTCGACCAAATGTGGAGGATTCATACATGGGCTGTGAATCAGAACGGATTTGGTTTGCCTCATGCTGAGGTAAACCTGTCTTTTGATCACACTGAATCTGCAGTTACTGAGACGATGCCATACGCTGGGAACAAGGTTCTCGGCCCCTTCGTTGGAATGAGAACCGATGCCTTTGGAAGCACATCTGTCAATGAGGTTTGGACAGGTTGCTTGTATGCTTCAGTGCGCAACGATACTGGTCCAACACAGCTCAATGCTGACCGCAATGTGATCTGCGAACTCCTTCTCCCTGATCAAGCGCCATTGATTATCTGGTCCACGCCAGTAGATGAACAGGTCTTCCCGTCTGGTGGAGAAGTAGTATTCAATGCCACAGAATCATGGGATTTAGAGTCCCAAGCGATGACCTTCACTTGGACGAGTAATATCGATGGAGACCTCCATCTGGCTTGCGCTGTCATGAATGGTGATAACGGATCGAATCTCACAGTCAACAATCAGACGCCGGCTTGTTTCTCAGATGGAACTCATGATGTGACTCTCGAAGTGTGCGATACTTCGCTTAACTGTGCAAACGAGACGCGTCGAATCGAGTTAACGAATCTACCACCGTCAATCTCACTGACTCTTAATCCGCCGGCAGATGCAACAAACCGCATACTACTCGCACGCACTGAGGTGCTTCATCTCAATGCCTCCGCCTCTAATGATCCTGAAGGCATGCCATTCACAACGAGCCTAGATGTCTCATTCTCTCCTTGGGCGGATGATCCAGGAGACTGTAATCCGCCTACCTGTCCACTAGAATACAATATATCATTCGAAGACGCGTCATCGGATATTTTCGATCTCGTCTTTGTCATTGGTGATGGTTTGAATCCAGCAATAACGTATTCTTGGACGGTCGAGATATACAACGAACTACCTCACCCGGATCTTCTAATCTCACGCGACAGCGATATTTCCTCATCTCTTGTGACCCTCGATGCACGGGGAACTAACGATCCTGAAGGGGATTCAATTGTCTACAGATTCCATTCCTCCATCGATGGAGATCTATCTACATCGCGTTCAGCACATCTACTCACAGGAGATCCCGCTCCTCCAGATGGGGTCTGGGTCGGCCATCTATCACCTGGTGCGCATACGATTACGCTCGGCGTGGGTGATTCCTATGTGGGGCACATTGGGCAGGAGAATCTGCTGAACATTCTACTGATTGTTAACAACACTCCTTCGATTGCAGTCATTGATTCTCCTTCATCTGGAATGACAACAGATTCCGCGGAACTCATTCGCTTCAACGGTAGTGGTTCAGGAGATTGGGATCTAACCTGCCCCGAGCAATCGCTTGCAACCTTAGTATGCAACGAATACGAGAGTTCAGATGGTGATTTGGTTAGTGTTTTGTGGACTTCAAACCTGCTTTCAGAACCTCTGGGAAGTGATTGGGTTGTCGATATTCGATTGCCTGCGGGTATTCATGACGTCACACTTTCTATCGACGATGGATCAGGTTCTCCTGCAACCGCTATGGTACGTGTCGAGGTGAGCGCTAGTGCACCAATTTTGATTCTTGATTCCCCTGTCCCTGGAATCAGCGTATCTAGCGATGGACCAGTACTCTTTGATTTCCGTAATTCATTCGATCCGGATGGAGATATGTTCACGGTTTCAATCACGAGTGATTTACACACTGACCCGCTTCTTGAGAATGGAACAATCGATTACTGGTACAACGACTACCTCTTGTCTGGTACCCATACCTTGACTTTCACTCTGGAAGATGAGACCGGAGCAGTTCGTATCTACCAGCAAACCCTTCAGGTTGATCCATCGGCTCCGGTTGCAGTTATTGGGAATATCACTGAGGGTACCTATGCTCCACCGGGTGCATCTCTCGAATTCATAGGTGCAGAATCATACGATTACGATGATGACATCATTCGTTACGAATGGAGAATTGATGCTCCTATGGGTACTGTTGTTTCCACACAGCCGAACCTTACGTACCAGCCTTCGCCAGGAATTCACCTAATTCATCTTACAGTAATCGATTCACTTGGAAGTATCAGCATAGATATGGTCAACATCACAGCTGGTTCGAGTTCACCAATGTTGAGTTCGCTTTCTCATAATCCGCAAATTATCCGTGCTGACGAGGCTACTGATGTCATCATCACAGTCGTGCTAGATGATCCAGACCGAACAACCGGGCAAGTTCAGGCAAGGATTGCTAAGGATGGAATTGGTTCGACGATCCAACTCAATGACAATGGTTCTGGAGTAGACGAGGTAGCAGACGATGGTATCTGGTCCGGGTCAGTCCTATGGACGCCGAATGGCGGAGGATATGCGCGTCTTGAGGCGTGGGCGACAGATGGAGATACAGTATCCCCTACAATCGCTGTTACAATCAATGTAGAGGGAGCCGTCGATTCTGGCGGAATTCTTGAGGAACTTCGTGGCGATATAACCACAGTTATTGGAGGAGTGATAATTGTAGTAATCCTTCTTGGTGGGTTGATTATGTTCAATCGTCGGCGATCACTTGCTCGTGATCTTGAACTGATTGAATCTTGGGGGGGTGCTCCCGCAGGTGCCAAGGCTGGATGGGACGCCACAACTGAAGTCAGTGCAGCGGATGCGGCGATGTCTCCGATGAATATGGATGCAGCCGATAATGCTCCAATGGAGGAGGATGACGGCAAGATTCGTGGTGGCGACCTAGATTGGGATAATGTCTGATCATGGTCCCCATTCGGTCTTCGATCGAGCAAGACCGAGTCGCATAGAGAAAAGGAATCTTAGATTCTTCCATCCGTCGCCCCATGTATTGATCTCAGCATCGCCGACACGTTCTCGGTAAGGAACGCTAATCTCAATCGCTTTCTTACGCCCAAGGTAGCGGCGTGCGCGAATCTTGAATTCCTCCGATAGTGGCATCCCGTCGTTTGTAGGCCGGATTCTTTCATCTTCAAGAATTTTCTTTCTGAATACCCACATGCCACTCTGTGAATCATGGATTCCATACCAGTAGAGAGCTCTCGCAGTGGTAGAGAGGACCCAATTTCCTAAACCATGAAGTCCAGACATAGATCCCTTTTCTGCGCGTCTTAGGCGATCGCAGGTAATCCATTCAAGGTCATCCTCGATGAGTTTCCGCACTAGGTCTGGGACTTCTTCTCCTGGATAGGTACAGTCCGCATCCATTGTGACGATTATGTCCCCGGATGCCATAGCGAAACCTGTTCTGTAGGCTCGGCCGTATCCTCTTCGTTCCTCAAGATAGACCGTAGCTCCTTCACTCTCGGCAAGCTCGCGAGTTCGGTCTGTGGAATTGCCGTCGATTATCAAAAAGTCAAGCTTCTCACACCATCCGTCGTTGGGTACGGAGCGAATCGTGTCGACGATGGCTGCTTCTTCGTTTCGGGTCGGAATTACGACCGTGACATGAACTGGTAGCGTTTCACCCATGAATCGCGGGTTCAGTGCTTTGATTTGAATGCATTCCATCTCTAAATCATATCAAAATCAGTAGTTAATCTCGCACACAACTGATTTACACGGGGACGCGAGTGAGGTCATGATGGAGCACCTCATCGCGGACCGTTCCGCCGGCGGCGACTTAAGTCAGCCTTCTCATAATCGCTTCATCTTGCGACGTTTACTAGCGTCTGCGTTACTCCTCTGTCTTCTGGTTTCTTTGCTTCCAACAGCCATTGCTGACGATGATTGGAGTACAGCAAATGTTCTCACTGATGGAAGTAGCTCCTCGGACGCCGTAGATCATGATGGAGATTCAACTGATTGGTGGACGATTGACATTCTGAACGGCGATCGTCTTGAGGTTGACGTGACATCGCCAACAGGAGATTATGGCTTCGATTTCTTCGGATGCTTTGGGACTGATCATTGGGAAGGTAAGGTGCAAATCTGGGATTCTCAAGATGTCAATGGTGTAATGGAACGCGATCAGAAGCACTTCGATCAGGACTTCTCAAGCAGTGGTTCTGCAAGTATCTCTGCTCTGGTGAACCCCTCCTCTTCCGATTGGGGTTCCCATACAGGCCCTACAACATGGTACATCATGGTGAAGTCCCTTTCTACATGCGCACGTGACGATTTTGATTACACAATCAGTCCCTCGGTTGACACCACCAATCGGGATACAGACGAGGACGGTTTTGTTAACTCAGAGGATGATTGTGACGATGTCCCCGGAACATCGACCGAGGATCGTAAGGGGTGTCCTGATGGCGATTCTGATGGATGGTCCGATACAGGTGATCGATTCCCGATAGATGGCACGCAGTGGAGTGACGGAGATGGTGATGGATACGGTGACAATCCGGCGCCAGCAACTATGCCCGACCATTGTCCGCAATACTTCGGTAATTCAGATCAGGACCGATATGGCTGCCGTGATTCCGATGCAGACGGTTGGTCTGATCCAGACCCTACTGCAATCTTCTCGACTGAGTCATGGAACGTCTCCGATGGTGCTGATGCCTTCGAGTTTGACTCCACTCAGTGGTCGGATTATGACCTCGATGGTTATGGTGATAATTGGGATAATTTCGATTGGAATGCCAGTAGGGCGGAGGCAGGTGTAGGGGTATTCTACGAGGGTGCTACTGAGCCCGATGCTTGTCCACTAAGGTGGGGTAGCTCAATGGAGGATCGCATCGGCTGTCCAGATTCGGATGTTGATGGTTGGTCTGATCCGGATACAGATTGGGGAGTGGAGAATGGTTCCGATGCTTTCCCGACTGACGATACTCAGTGGGCAGACCGCGACTTGGACGGCTTCGGTGACAATCCAGATGGAGATTCTCCAGATGCCTTCCCAGACAACCCTTCTCAATGGGATGACAGTGATGGTGATGGATGGGGCGATAATCAGGGTCCTGGAGCAACTCAGGTGGATTACTTCCCATCCGAACCAAGTCAGTGGGCAGACATGGATTCAGATGGTTATGGAGACAATTCCAGTGGTCTAAATCCTGATGGGTGTATGGATCGTGCTGGAACCTCAACTATGGATCGTTATGGTTGTCCAGATGCTGACGGTGATGGATACAGTAATTCCGATGCGGACTGGCCAGCCCACCCAAGTGGATTTGCTGACGCCTTCAATGATCAAGCCAGTCAATGGGCTGATACTGATGGAGATGGATACGGTGACAATCAATCCGAATCTGCCTGGAGGCCCGACGCTTGCAAGGTGACGGTTGGGACATCGACCATTGACCGATGGGGCTGTCCGGACTCTGACGGAGATGGTGCGAGTGATCCACAGGTTGATTCCGGCTGGCTCCCCCATCCTGCGGGTCTTGCAGATGCCTTCCCCGACGATTACACTCAGTGGCGAGATTTCGACGGTGATGGTTACGGCGACGAGCCAGTCGGCACTAACCCCGACCGTTGCAGAGAGACACCAGGTACGAGTCAGGATGATCGATATGGATGTCCCGACACAGACGGCGATGGCTGGAGTGACCTAGGCGATCGGTTCCCGAATGATGTGACGCAATGGGAGGACACTGATGGTGACGGATATGGCGACAATCCTAACGGAAACATGCCGGACTCATGCCCAAATGCTGCGCTTTCTGAAGGCATTAGCTTGCTAGATCGACTTGGTTGCCCTGATACGGACGGTGATGGCTACAGTGACCCAGATGATGAATGGGGTGCGAGCCCCAATGGGACGGCGGATGCTTTCCCTAGAATCCGAGTTCAATGGGCAGATATGGATGGCGATGGATTTGGGGATAACGCAATCGGTTCACTCCGTGATGATTGTCCAGAAACATCAGGTTCCTCCACCATTGATTTACAGGGCTGTCCAGATGGCGATGGTGACGGGTATTCCGATGAGTTTGGATTCACCAATGCTCAGTTTATGCTGATGGCTTCCAACCCTACAGCTTCTTTGTTCACTTATCTTATCCCCTTCACGATGTTTGCTTTGACACTGTTTGGAATGATGCTTGGCCGTCGTCGAGGTGATCTCTGATGCGGCGTGTCCTGATTGCGTTCGTCCTTAGCGCTCTTTTACTACCATTTTCGGCGAGTATGGCCATGGCGGAATCGGGTGTTATGCTCAGTGAGAGTCGAGTGGACCCAATGGACCTAGACAATGATGGAAATATCGACATGCTCCGTGTAATTTACGCAGTCAATGCCTCTACGCAATCCAATGCAGGTGTTCAGGTAGTTGTTGAGACTGGACGGCTTGTTCTACCATTTTGGAACAACCTAACACTTACCTCTGGAGAGACACAGTTTGGATCAATCGATATTCAAGCCTGGGAGATGGCGAGTTACACGCTACATCTTCGAGTGTGGGATCATGATATGGAGGTCATTGTTTACGAGGAAGATCTTGGAACTTACGACTTGACAGCTGCGTTAGATCCACCTTCACTCGCTCTCGATTTCCAAGGGCGATCCGAAGTATACACGGGCGAGGCATGCTCCATTCTACGGACATTCTCTGATGAGGTTGGAGCGCACTATGGTGAGATGGGTGTTGTCTCCTTGACTGGTGTTCCATGGCAGGTGTTGAATGATACCGCTCCAATCGATTGCAGTGGATGGCCAGCAGGACAGTACACGGTGTCTCTCCAGTATACCAACGGCCTTGGATTCGGGGCTTCTACCTCTCTTGACGTAACTATTCTGAATCATCCTGCACCGGCATTCGACCTCGTGGTTACTGGTGACAATCAGCGGATGGGCACAGGCTGTGCTGTGGAGGCAGTGATTGATGAGAACTCAACAACATCGATGCTCACTTATGGTTGGACTGTGATTGATCCAAGAGGCCAGCAGACTGAGACCTCGGATATCAACGATATTGATTGTGGCCTTTGGATTCCTGGCGTGCATAAAATTCGCGTAGTTGCGACGAATGCCCAGATGCAGTCGACTACGATGGGCGTTAATTTGGTCCGTCTCCCTCCATCAGATGCTAACGATCCTACGCTTGGGAACATTACAGATGATGGGACTTGGCCGGATGCGTCCATTGGAGGCGAGTATGAACCAGTTCCATTGTTCATGAATGTGCAAGCTTCGGCAGGAGCCATTGCAGGGGGCGGTGTTCTCATAGGAATCCTCCTCGGTGCTTTCGTTGGCCTCCTAATGCGTCGGGGTCCTCGTGACTCCATGGGTTCACTTGAGGACGGCCTTCTTGCACCACCTCCCGAGATTGATCCGGTGGATGAATCTACAGATGAGTTGCCGACATACACTGACCCCCAAGGTATCACATGGCGCCAGCATCCAGATGGCCGGATGGATTGGTGGGATGGTGCTCAGGCGTCTTGGATCCCGTTTGAAGGTTGATTATTCCCGATGAAAACTAGGATATTTGATTCTCCTTCTATCGTAAAATTCGCCTCCTTTGTGAGGTTTGAGACACCCCGTGAACCCGGTTCCAATACTCCATCGATATCCCATTCCAATCCAGAGGTCTGTACTACTGTGAGAGTGTTTGTGAAGATTGAGACTTGCGTTCCAATTGGTGCAATCATATCGAGAGGATTCAGTGAGTTTACTCGGAGAGCGAGCATACCTGGATGCAGCATCTGTATCTGAAGTGAAACATCGGCAGCCATCACTGCGGCAATGTTAGCCATTTCCATATCTGGACGTCCGCCACGCATTCCAATGATCATGATGTCGGTCCAACCGCGGTCGAGGCAGAAATCTAATGCTTTCTCAAGGTCATTTTTCTCCTGTGATGGGAGCTCGATAAATTCCGCATTTATGTGGCGTGTTCGGTTTACTGAATCAAGGTCGCCCACTATCATACTACATTCGATTCCGTAATCTAGAGCATTGTCCGCTCCCGAATCCACACCAATCGAGAGAGTATGTGGTGGGACATGGATCTTGTCCAAATCCTTCCCTGGTAAACAGAGGAGGGTAGTCATGTACCGAACTAGAGGTCCTCCGTCTTGATTTATCCGATGAAGAGTCGTCAAGGCTGAACCCTTTAGGACATGGATGGGAGTAGGTGCGCTGTGGCCGTGCGGCCATACGGCGGTGAAAGTGGTGAAGGAGCGCCTCCTCGTTCTTCTCATGCTACTCTCTGTTCTCTCTCCTCTCGTTCAGCCGCCCATGGCTCTAGAGGAGGAGCCAGTGCAAAGTGCCACAATCCAAGCGCCGTTACCATCCAATGATTGGGGGGAGGCATTGGCAGGGGCTGATATCACCCACCTTGGAGTAGATTGGACAGTCCAATCAACGCGTTCTCTGCGTGAGTTCAATATCCTTCATTTACTCCATGGAGGGGAAACGTCCCATTCGGATAATTACTCGGATCTTGATATGGTCCTCGATCGTTTTGGTGGTATGCATGCATGCGTGCACAACGGAACCTCAGGATCTCTAGAGTACTTCCATCTCAATTCAACTGGTATAGTAGTTCGAACAATCGTTGATGATCATACGACTAATGTTGTGGGCCAATCATGTGATATCGAATTGGATGCAAGGGACAGGGCTCGAATTGCTTACCTCGATGTCACGGCTAATGAGTTGAAGTTCGCGATAGATACGCCGTATCATTACGTGAATTTACAGGACTGGCATGTGAGGACTGTAACTGACTTTGGAACCGTTACAGGTCCAATTGACCTCGTAGTCCTCTCAGGAGATGAGGATGTTAGCGGGGGCGCCGGTACAGATGTTGTCCTGTGGATTGACTCTAGTACAGATTATCTGCATGCGTCTTACTATACCTCGACTTATTGGGAGCATGAGCCCGTAATCGAGTCTGCAATCGAGGGTTTTTCTGCACGTCAAGAAGGTACCTCTGTCCATATTCTCCACGAGGTTTCAGGTTTGATTCGTGCGGCTGAATGGCCTTCAATGAATATGACAAACATCGATGCGGGCGCCTACATTGGCGCACCTCTGGATGATGATGGTCAAGGCGATGACATTCAGACTGTATATGCTGGAGAGAATGAGACGTTAATCCAGTTCGCTCGAAGTTTGAGTGGCCGACGTGAGGGTAGAATCACAATCGACCCTGTTGAAACTATTACCGATCCAGATGGGATTGATTCTTCTCCTGGGTTGATTCAAGGTGATTTCGATTGCGATGGAGTTTCTGATATTGTAGTCATCACGGGTGATGAAATTGGGATTCATCGAGGACGGACAAGCGGTGTGAACTCCTTACCGGATTCTACGATTGCTCTGACCTTAGGTGAGCACTATGCAGAGGTTGCCGACATGAACGTCGATGGTTGTGATGACTTGTTGTTGGGAAGTTCGGGAGAAGATAGCGCTGAGATACACCTCGGGACAGTTAGTGGGCTGCAGTTGTTTTGGAACCATACTGGGGACCAAGGTTCTGGATTTGGAGCAAAGATTGTTCCAATCGGTGATGTACAGAATGACGGGTATGAGGATTGGGCAGTCCTAGCAAATCTGGAATCGGGTTCAGGTTCGTCCATTGGACGAATCCACATCTTTCACGGAGGATTATCGCCTCCATCTTCTTCCGGACTTGTTCTAACAGGCAGCGGCACTAATTTGCAGTATGGTTGGGCGATTGAGCCTCTTGGTGATATCGATGGCGATGGCTTCGATGACATGGTAATTTCTTCAGCCGGGGGTTTAACCGATCTCACTGGATACGGCCGCGTCGATTTGCATACAGGTAGTGCCATCGGTCATTCGACTTCTCCAGATTCCACTTGGACTCGAACTCTGCAAGGTACATTCCTAGGATATGCTGTGGAAGTCATCGGGGACGTGAATGGTGATGGCTTCAATGATCTCGGTATTGGTGAGCCATATGTTGACTCAGCAGGTCCCAGTTCAGTAGGAGCATTACATGTTTTGTTTGGTAGCGCCTCTGGTTTCGGAGGCACCTATAATCAGACAATCGATGGTCCATCAGCAGGGTCCCGTTTAGGCGTCCACATGGCCGCTGCTGGTGATGTGGATCGTGACGGTTACGATGATGTCTGGGCAATTCGTCCTGGTGTCGGCAATGATGGCGACCTCATCCTCCTATGGGGGTCTTCGACAGGCCTTCTTCCCACTCCTCGAATATATGAGATGGAGGATCTCTCAGATGTCGTTCGATTATCTGACCTAGATGGCGATGGTCAGGAGGAATGGATTTTCGTCGGGGTAGGCGATCTTCCTATCCACGAACATCTTGATTTTGAGATAGCAAGTATCCCGGGTCCTTTCGGTGACTCTTCCAGCTTCAATTCACTTGATTTGGTTATTGACGGAAGCGACCGTTCAGTGATTGGTGTTCAAACTGATACTGAATACGTCATCTTCGATCGTCCAGATGAGCTATTCTCCTCCACAGGCCAATGGCATCAGACCATTTTTGATTCTGAAGCCGCAGTGTTTGACGTAACCGAATCAGGTCGTATAATGGTCCTCACTGAGTGTAACCAAGGAACACTCTGTTTGAACCGTGAGATTGGACAGATTGCATCGGTAGCGGTAGTTGAATCGACTGGTGATGCCGGCGCTTCACCTCAGTTAATCATTGGTGAAAATGGTGAACTGAGGACTAGTTACATGCTAGGTTCCTCGGTCCTTCGATTCGCGAACGCCACGAACTCGGGCTTCCAGTTTTCCTCTGGCCCATCTCTTGGTTTGTTAAATGGAACTCCGATAATTGACCTCGAACGGAATCTCATGTTCTGGCGAGATGATGCCACGCTGATGGCGGCTCAATGGAATTCCAGTGGATGGGAGTCGATTGCTCTCAGCCCTATAGGTGAAGCAAACTATTCTCACTTCGATGTAGCGGGTATGTCCTCGTCAAATGAGACCCTTGTAACCTATGCTGCATCGGATGGGCTCAGGACATTGAGATTTGATGCTGATGCTTGGACGACTTCGAACGAAACCGTTCACAATCTCTCAGAGATGGATGATTATCTCCACCTGCGTGCCTTCTGGACTGATTCTGGTGAGTCATTGTTTGCTGTGAATACGAGTGGTTTCGGGGTTGTAATCGATTTCTCGAACAACTCTACGGTGTTCGAGGAACGTTTCAACTGGACATATTCAGGGACCAGTCACAATGGTTCCTCAATTTCTTTGGATGGTGTCAACCTGTCATCACAATATTTCCGATTAAGCTATGGCGATCCAATGGTTAGCCCACTGCTCTGTCCAGTATCTTTGACGAGTATGTTGGATTGTTCGCTCTCTTCTTTGACATCATCTGTCGAGTCAGTAGCGATGCAAGGCTCCCCTGTTATGGAGTTCGGCATTCGTTCGGATGGATCGGTTGAGACTCCATATGGAGTTCTTAGTGGATTAGATCTCGATGCATCTGCTGGTCTATCCCTAGTAGAGCGTACCGGTGAACGTATCGGAATGGTATTGTTTGGAAAGACCTCTGGAACAATGGATGCAATCGCTATTCATCTTGACGTTGACACTGACCGTGATTTCATTCCGGATATAATTGATGATCTACCTGAACAAGGGGGGCAGTGGTCTGACTATGATGGAGATGGTTTCGGAGACAATGCAGTAGGTCCAGGAATGGATGACTGTATGACCGATGTGGGCAGCAGTTTGTATGGCGACACAGGATGTGGTGATGTAGACAATGATCTTTGGTCAAACTTCAATGATGATTGCTCTAGTAATGGGCACTCGTACTACGACCGAGTCGGATGCAGTGATGCCGATGGAGACGGTTGGTCAGACAATGATGGTGTATATTCGAATGGAGATTTGTCACCTCTCAACTGGTTCCAGGCCAAGGATTCTGATGGAGATGGTATCGGAGACAACCATGGTCCTGACTGTTGTGGTACAGATTTAGCCGATGAATTCCCTGATAACATCAAGCAATGGGTCGACGCAGATGGTGATGGTGTTGGCGACAATTCATCTGATCCTGATGGTGATCAATGTCTCGAATTATTCGGCCTGAGTATCTATGATCGTGCAGGATGTGTTGACAGCGATGGTGATGGGTACAGCGACCCTACTGCTGCGTCAAGCGCGATTAGTGATGATGCTTGGGAAGTTGAGGATGGTGCAGATTTGTGGCCTTGGAGCCCAACAGATACCTCCTCGGAGAACACTTGTGGCGCTTTGTGTCATCAACAGTGGGCTGATTCAGATGGCGACGGGTATGGTGACAACAATTCAGTTGGTGCGTTCCTTAGGGATGCCTTCCCAACCGATGGATGGCAGTGGTCAGATACGGACAACGATGGTTATGGTGACAACTGGGACGACCCCGCTCTAAATGCGACAAGGGCAGGAGGTGTTGGCCAATGGGTCCCTCAGGCTAATCTTAGCGATGACTGTCCGACAGTAACTGGGAATTCTTCTCTTGATCGCTGGGGCTGCCTCGACACTGATGGTGATGGGCATTCTAATCTCTATTCATTCGATATCGACCAGAACACAGGACTACGTGTGAACGAGCGTGGTGATGCACTACCCGATAATCCAGTACAGTGGCGTGACAGAGATGGCGATGGCTTCGGGGATTTCCCTCAGGAAGAGGGAGGCGACCAATGTGTGAGTATTCCCGGTGTGTTGAATGGTATCCCGGGTGATGGATGCCCTGCACCAATAGATGATGCGGATGCTGACGGTGTAGCCGATAGTTCGGACCTCTGTCCAAACACCACATCTGGGGCAGAGGTGGACCAGAATGGATGCGCAGATGCACAGCGTGATGACGATAATGACGGCGTCCTAAATCCTGCAGATATTTGCCCAGGTACTGCCTCCAGCGCATCTGTTGATTCAGATGGTTGTAGTGATGCTCAGAAGAATGCTGATACTGATGGTGATGGGGTACGTGATCTTGACGATCTTTGTGCTGACACCAGTTCATCATACAGTGCTGCAGAAATAGATGCGAACGGCTGCGCTCCTTCCCAGCGTGATACCGATAGCGATGGTATCACTGATGATCTCGATGATTGCCCATCTACGACCATTGGGGCAGCTGTCGACGATACTGGTTGTGTCCTTGCCGGTGTTGACAGTGATGGCGATGGTATCGATGACATAGAGGATGCTTTCCCAACTGAGGCAACACAGTGGACTGATGTTGATGGCGATGGCTTTGGTGACAATGCGGAAGGTGTGGATGCTGATGATTGTCCATCTATTTCTGGAGAATCTGATGAAGATCGGAATGGTTGTCCTGACGGCGATGGTGACGGTTGGTCCGATCCGGACTCTGCTAATTCCGTACCACCTATTGGTACAGCAGATGCATTCCCCAACGATTCCACACAGTGGAGAGATCGTGATAGCGATGGATACGGCGATGAATCTGATGGCAGTAATCCGGACCAATGCCCTGACGTGCCAGGGGTTGAGGATGGTAATTCTGGAACCAATATAATGGGAGGTGAAGGCGGAGTTGGATGCCCATACGTCAACAAGACCGATACTGATGGAGACGGGGTCTACGATACAGTAGATATCTGTCCAGATAGCCCATCTGGGGTCTATGTTGACCAATCTAACGGATGCACCAGTGAACAACTTGAACAGGCTGGAAATGAGAATACGGGCGGTATTGATCCGATGATGATCGGAGCAGGAGTGGGAGGCGTCCTCGCACTTCTAATCGTCATCATGCTAGTTCTGAGAATCTTCACTGGCGGCGATTATGATGATGAGGACGAAGATGACTGGTATGATGACGATGACGATGATGATGACGATGAGCCACGTGGATTCAGTTTCGGCTCGAAATCTAATCGTGCAGAGAAACAATCGGAACCTCCTCGTCGTGGACCATCGACACCACGTCCATCTGCTTCCCCTCCATCACGAAGTCCTCCACCTAGTCAATCCACAGGGCCACCTAAGAGGAAGTCAGGACCTCCCGCTCGTAGTACAGGCCCGCCGAAGCGACAGAAAACTCCTCCCTCACGGGCTCCTCAAGTGGTTCGAACTCCTGTCAAGGCTAACCTAGATGATATCCCAAAGGTTGCAACTCCTCGTATCGACCCTCGTAAAACGGACCTCTCAGAAGCTGCTCCTGTCCGTCGGGTACGTCGCACGGCGAGTGTGGTATCGACAACATCGGAAGAAGAACCAATGAAGCCGACCACCAAGAAGGTCGCTAAGAAGGCCGTCAAAACAGTGAAGCCCACTTCGGATCCCTCGGTACCGTTTGATTCCCTATTCGATAATCCGAAGAGTGAACAGGTCCTTGCCTCCATTGAGATGGCGCGTTCGATGATTGGTGATGGAAAGGAGGATCGGGACATCCTTCGACAACTGCAGAGGGCTGGTGGCTGGAGTGCAGAACAGTCGCGAGCAATTCTCGATACATCTCGATGAGAATCAAATCGTAGACTAGAGCCATCAGATTGATTCATGAATCACCTGCACCGACCGAATGAAAGAGGTGGGCGTAGATGACCGAATCTGAAGTTGAGGGCGCCTCTCTTCCGACAGACGGCATCGATGTCGATGAGACATCGGCGTATTTCGGCGTCACCCAGACCTCAGATCTTATTCTCCGATTGAACGAGACAGATCGCCTCAACGGTCTTGGTGAGTTTCTGACATTGACCAGCGACCTTCTACTAACTGGGCAGTTTGATTTCGATGTTGTTTCGGAACGTTTGGGTTGTGAATCTGGTGAGATTTACTATCTATTCGCGGGGCCGTTTGGCATTCTTACGATGACTGACCCTCTACGTCTCTATCTGGGTCAACAGGATTCTGAAGGAAACGAAGGTACTGCCCCGGACATACCTACTGAGGAAATCGCTGCGTTGGATACATTCAACGATCCATTCAGAATCCTCAAGTTACTTGCTGTTGGCCATACAGTTGGAGGTATCAAGGAACTTGACCTCTATATTGCTGCATTCGAGGAGCTGATTGTTGACGCTTCTACCAATCGGGTCCGATTGATTGCTCTAAAGGCACAGTTGGATCAGGTATTGGATAAGGCAAAGACAACTCTTGAGGTTTCAGGCCTATCGGTACTCAGTATGACCCAGGTCGCATCCAAAATTATCCGTGCACCTGAAGGTGCTCCTCCTCCGAAGGTTGCAGAACCTACCACTGAATCTACCTCTCCTAATCCTGTTGAAGTTGTAACTTCTGTAGCTCCAGAACCAGTCACTATAACTCCAGAATCTATCCCCAATCCTCAGAATATCTCTGATGCTGAAGACGCCCTTGCAGCCGCATTTTCAGGAGACAATCAGCCCTCTACCAATTCTTCTCTATCTGTTGATTCTGGCCCTGAAGACGATTCTCTCGCCTCTGCGTTCTCTGTTCCAACCCCTGCCCCTGTCGTTACCCCTGCTCCTAATCAAACGAGATCATTAGTTACTGAAGATCCAGTTAAAATGGCGGATGTGTCTCCGGAATCAGTTCCACCGAAAGCACCGATTCCTGCTGATACCCCAACTGTTCTTGCCCCATCCCGTGCCCCTATTGGGAGCCGCCCGGCCCCAACTCAACCCTCATTCGGACAGGCCGCACAGCCCACTTTCGGAGCTCTCCCATCCGGTGCACCTAGCGCTGCAGCCGCACCACGTCCGGCGGGTACAGGAAAAGTACGGAACGCGGGGGCAATCGGAATCCGAGCTACTATCCAGACCGGTGTCTTTTGTGCTTCATGTGGAATTGGTGTGGAGCATCACTGGCGGCACTGCCCTCTGTGCTCTAACCGACTGATGTGATCAGTCAGATTGGAATTCACCTGAATCGATTAGGTATTTTTCACCAAGACGAACTGTTGATTTTGTAGAGACTGCGCTGGACCTGATTTCAATTCCTCGCCGATTTTTGGCCTGTTTCAAGACAATGTAACAACTTCCGAGAACCTTCTCATCTTCGAGTGCATTACCGGTTATCCTCGCTTGAGGATTCATTCCGAATCCGAATTCAACTAATTGGATAGTATCCATGCCATCCTCGGTAAGTTCGTCAATCTGCTCTTTGAGATGACCATCCTCTGGCCCTTCGATTCCAATAAGGCGGCCTTGATCAAAGACGATACTGATTGGTGACTTGAGGGCGATAGAGTCCCAGGCGCCGTCGATTTCGATTGAACCTGTCACAGTATCCGATTTGACTTGAGAGAAGATTTTGCCCGCTGGAAGGTTCGTGACTTGTCCCGGTCGGTTGCAAATGCCGTTGTCTTCAAGATTCCAACGGCCAGAGATATCGAAATTCAACTCTGTTCCATTTCCTTCAATGGTAACGCTTCGATGTCGTCTCAAAACCTTGCCCATGGTGGCGATATTATTCTGAAGAGTATCAAAATCGGCAGTCATGCCTCCTTCAATGAACATCGCCCGATTTACTCCCGGCATTGTGGCTATCCTTGCTCCATCCTTGGAGGCGATTAACCTAGCACGGGTATGAGTCAATGAGTAGCGCGTTGCAGCGATTACAACGTGTTGGCGACGCATCATATCAGCTACCGGGTTTGGTGGCTCTTGGCCATGGCGATGTGTACTCGGCATCATCACCATGAGGACTCGATCCGAGACCAGTGATCCTGCCTCATAGAGTGCCTGTCCAATTTCTGCAGTATGTGGATCGGTGACAATTAGTAGATTTTCGTGACCCCGTAGTTGCATACAGGTATCAATTACAGTACGCGCAGAATTACGAATCTTCTCCTTCTCAGCTGCTTCCGCAGCCACAGAGCCGAGGTCCTGCTCATCGACCATTACCCTTGTATCATATCTCTGGTTATTCAAACCGCGTCTGAACCAAAGAGGGCATCTTCATCGGAACCAGAACAATGCAACAATTCATTGATATCATTCCCTGTTATAGTTTCAAAAATGGGACACAC
>CESM01000316.1_pt1 | contig 22258 bp, 23 predicted proteins | sample 361421 | NCBI WGS metagenome assembly CESM01 (sample SAMEA2622219, study PRJEB7988) | marine metagenome | isolation source: saline water (ENVO:00002010), including | reverse complement strand
AGCGGAAATGATTACAAAAATTTTGAAGAAAGAGGTAGTTTTTTTAATAAGAAGTTAAAGGAAATATTTTCAGATGATATCTAGAAATAATTTTTTTCTTATAATTTCTTTAATCGGTTTATTGAGTCTCGGATTAATAATGGTAACTTCTGCAAGTATATATATTGCTCAAAACTTGACTGGAAACCCTTTTTATTTTGCAACAAGACAAGCTTTATTTATAGGAATCGGTATTTTTTCATTTACGCTGTTCTTATTAATACCATCAAAGATTCTTGAAAGAACAGATTGGTTGTTCTTGCTAATTACAATTTTCTTGCTTGGATTGTTATTCATTCCCGGTATAGGAACAGAAGTTAATGGAAGTATAAGGTGGATAAGGTTAGGACCAATAAATATTCAGCCTGCAGAAATATGTAAATTCAGCATGATTTTGTACACATCCGGATATTGTGTCCGACGAATGAATGAAATAAGCACACTAAGAGGTTTTTTAAAGCCTTTATTATTATTAGGACTAGTTTCTTTTCTAATATTGTCTCAACCTGATTTAGGAACAACGGCAATAATATGTGCAGTGGTTGTAGCAATATTATTCTTTGCAGGAATATCTGTATTTCAATTCTTATTGTTGTTAATTCTGTTAGGAATACTTGGATTTATTGCAATCTACTTTACTCCTTTTAGATTAACTAGAGTTATGTCTTTTATGGATCCTTTTGAATCTCAACTTGGAGCTGGATGGCAGCTAAGTAATTCTTTGATTGGTATAGGTCAGGCTAACTGGATTGGTTTGGGTCTAGGAAACAGCTTTCAGAAAAATCTTTTTTTACCAGAAGCTCATACAGATTTTATCTTTGCGATCTTGGTTGAAGAGTTGGGTATTTTTGGAGTTATTTTTCTTCTCTCTATGTATATCTTGATGATTTACTCTATTTTTTCTATTGCAATGCATTCTTTAACGCTTAAAAGATTCTTTCAGGGTTTTGTTGCTTTTGGTGTTGGTTTTCTTATTTCTATTCAAGCAATTTTTAATTTATCAGTTAATTTGGGTCTAATTCCTACAAAGGGTTTAACATTACCATTTATAAGCTATGGAGGGACAAGTATTATTATAATGATGTCATTTATTGCCATAGTGCTTAGAATTAATAATGAAAATAAATATTACTAACTTATGAATATTTTAATTGCAGCTGCAAAAACAGGAGGGCATGTTTATCCTGCAGCAGAAATATGTAAAGTATTTATAAATAATGGACATAGAGCTATTTTTATTGGAACCAATAGCTTGATAGAAAAGAATGCCCTTAAAGATATATCTCAAGTTCAATACGAACATATTAATATGCAGGGCTTTAGAGGAAATGGAATTTTACACAAAATACTAGTTATATTAAGTATCCCCCTTAATATCATAAAAACTTTAAGGATTATTTGGGTGAATCAAATTGACTCAATAATAGTTTTTGGAGGCTTTATAACTATTCCTGTTTCTTTTGCAGGATTGCTATTTTTTAAACCCATATATGTTCATGAACAGAATACTGTTCTTGGTTCAGCGAATAAAATCGTATCAACTTTTTCTAAAAAAATTTTTTTAGGCTTGCCCTTGCACAATAACAAAATAAATAAGTCAGAGATTACAGGTAATCCAATTCGTCAATCTTTTATTCCTAAGGCGGAAGATACACAAGATGATTTTATTAAGATATATATAACTGGAGGCAGTCAGGGAGCGCAATTTTTCAATGAAAAACTACCTATGATTTTTAATGATATTAAAACTCCAATATTTATAAAGCATCAATGCGGCAAGGATAAAAAATTAGAGGTAATAAAACTATACGGTAATTCAAAAAATATAGACGTAGAAGATTTCTTCAATAATCCTAATTTACAAATTGATTGGGCTGACTTTGTAATTTCTAGATCAGGGGCTCTAAGCATTTCTGAAATTACCGCAATGAAAAAAGGGTCATTACTTATACCAATACCAAACTCTATAGATAATCATCAACTTTTTAATGCACGTTATATTGAAAGAAATGGTATGGGTGTAGTTTTTGAACAAAATAATGAAATAAAAGATTTAAAAGACTTAATTGAAAATATAATTTGGACAAAGCAATATTTAAAGTGGCAAGAAAAAGATAGCTCTATCAATCATATTGATGCTGCTAATAAAATTTATAACTCAATTATGGATAATACTCGACAATGAACCCACTTAAAAAGATTAAACATATTCATTTTGTTGGAATTGGCGGCTCTGGAATGATTGGAATAGCTTATTTGCTATTGAGGAAAGGTTATAAAGTTAGCGGTTCTGATATACAAAAATCTAATTCATTGATTGATTTAAAAAAACTTGGGGCAAAAGTTTTCTACTCACATAATGAAAAGAATATAGGTAATGCTGATTTAATTGTTATGTCATCGGCAATAAGAAAATCTAATCCTGAAATTAGATTAGCTAAAAAACTAGGTTTAACTATTATACCAAGAGCTCAGATGCTTGGCAGTCTTATGAGAGGCTATGAAAGTATTGCTATTGCTGGCAGTCATGGAAAGACAACAACTACAAGCATGATTGCAAGTATTTTTACTGAGGCTCTTTTAAGCCCTACATATATTGTTGGAGGTAAGGTTCTCGGTAGTGGCAAAAATTCTGAACTAGGCAAAGGAAATTATTTAATAGCTGAAGCTGACGAAAGTGATGGATCTTTTCTGCATTTGCAACCTGATGTTGGAGTTTTTACCAATATTGATAATGACCATTTAAGTTTTTTTGATAATGATATTGAAAAACTCCTTGATGCATTTAGGATGTTTGCTGAAAATATTCCTTTCTATGGTGCCTTAATAATAAATAAAGATGATAAGAATGTAATGAAAGTTGCCAAGAAAACTTCACGAAGACAAATTTCATTTGGAGGATCGTCTAGATGTAATTACCAAATAAAAGACATTGTCTATAAAGATAAAAATCAATTTTTTAGTATGGTAGATAATTTTGTAAATAAAACTTATCAATTTACTTTGCCAATGGCCGGTAAACATAATGTCTATAATGCAGCTGCTGCAATTGCAGCAAGCCTTGAAGAGGGTGTGCCATTAAAATATATCAAGCAAGGATTAAAAAAATTTAAAGGGGTTTCGCGAAGGTTTGAAAAATATAAACTTAACATAAACAAGAAAGAAATCTTACTTATTGATGATTATGGGCACCATCCTGCTGAAATTAAATCGACAATGAATGCAATTTATCAAGCTTTCCCAAACAAGAGGGTTTGTATGATCTTTCAACCCCATAGATATACCCGAACAGCACAACTTTATAATGATTTTATAGACGTCTTGTCTATGCCAAATTCATTATTGTTATTAGACATATATGAAGCTAGTGAAAAACCTATCAAAGGAATATCTTCTAGAAAATTATTAGAAAGTATAAAACAGAATGGAAAGCTTGATGCACGACACACATCAGATAAATTAATTTTAGGCGATATTAAAAATTCAACTAATGATTTTGATATTTTAGTCACACAAGGAGCAGGAAGCGTTTCGTCAATATGTGAGAAGATTAGGGCTAAATGGGAAATATAAAAAAAATTGTAATTTTATATGGAGGGTCTTCATCTGAAAGGGAGGTTTCAATTAAAAGTGGAGAAGGCATTTATAAAGCATGTAAAGATTTGGGATATTATGCGGATCTGTTAGACCTTAATGATCTTAATCTTAATAAGCCAGATTTATTATATGAATTTGATATTGTCTTTATAGCACTTCATGGATTTGAGGGTGAGTCCGGAAAATTACAAAAAAAGCTAGACGAAATGGGTATCTTATACACTGGCTCAAATCAGCATGCATGTGAAAAAACATGGAATAAAGCCAAATTTAAAAATATTCTTAATCTAGAATCAATATCAACTCCAAGAGGATTTTCAGTAGATCGCTTGTGTAAAGATATGGATTCTCCATTTGAAATGTTTCAAGAAAAATATAATCAAAAGGTAGAGCAGCTTTTTTTAAAACCAGCAGAAGATGGTTCAAGTGTTGATACTTTTCAAATAAATTCTAGTGATGATGTAGAACAATCCTTTAAAAAAGCCCTAGATCCTAATCGTGCTTTTATTTTTGAAGAATCTATCAAATATAAAGAATTTACAGTTTCCATTCTTGATAATAAGTGTTTACCAGTTCTAGAGGTTAAATATGAGAATGACTTTTATGACTATGATGCTAAATATATTTCTAATGAAACTCAGCTGAACGAAGTTAATTTAGAAGACAGTTTAAAAAAAGAAATTGAGCTGTTATCGCTTGAGGCCTTTAATGCAGTTGGATGCACTGGGTGGGGAAGAGTTGATCTTCTTCAGGATAGTAAAGAAAAATTTTATATCCTTGAAATTAACACTGTTCCAGGAATGACATCTCATAGCTGTGTTCCAAAATCTGCTGCTTTAGCAGGAATGCCCTACAAAGATTTAATTAAATCAATTATTGAAAATGCAGTTAAATAAGATATTTATATTATGTATTTTTCTTGTATTTATCTCGTCTTGTGGGAAGAGCAAAAATATTGAGATAATGTTTGAAGATGGTTTCTTATACTCTTCACAAAACCAGATAATTTCTGAATTAAAAAAATCAAACTCAAAACAAGAAATAAAAAATACTCTAGTTAGTCAAGATTGGATAAAAGACTTTAAAATTAATTTTAGAATTGATGGCAATGTAAAAATATATATTTTTTCTAAAATACCATTATTTGTTTGGAACGACGCCTTCTATGTCGACGAAAACATTAATACTTTTAAATTTGATGAAACTGAACATAATCTCATATCAGTTTTTTGTCCTAGTAATCAAATTGAAGATGCTAAAAAGTTAGTAGAATATTTAAACAATTTGCAGTTAGAAACAAAGTTTTCATTTATAAAATTAGATTTTAAATATTCATCAGGCTGGACATTATTTTCTGAGAATAATATTACAATTAAATTTGGCAAAGATATCTCAAGTACTAGACTTAATTCATTTAAACAAAGCTTAAATTATGTGTACGAAAATAAGTCTATACCTAGTATGATAGATTTAAGATACAAGGATGGGGTAGCATTAAATTATGGCAAATAATTCTTCAAAAGAATCAAATATAGTAGTTGGATTAGACATTGGAACATCAAAGATAGTTTGTATTGTAGGTGAATATGATTCTCAAGATAATCTTGAGATAATTGCTCTAGGATCTTATCCCTCTAGTGGTCTGAAAAAAGGTGTTGTTGTTAATATAGACGTTACAACTGATGCAATTCAAAAAGCTGTTGAACAAGCACAATCGATGATAGAAGAAAAAATAAAATCAGTATTTGTTGGTATTGCTGGTAATCATATTAGAAGCTTTAATTCTCAGGGTATCGAAGCAATTAAAGATAAGGAAGTTTCAGCATCGGACATAGAAAGAGTGATCGAATCGGCTCAAGCAATTGCAATACCATCTGATCAGAAAGTCTTACATGTGATCCCACAGGAATTTGTTATTGATGATCAAGATTGCATAAAAGATCCACTAGGTATGTCTGGAGTCAGATTAGAGGCAAAGGTGCATTTAGTAACATGTTCAAACAACGCTGTTATGAATATTGAAAAATGTGTAAAAAACTGTGGCTTAAAAGTTGAGGGCTATGTTCTTGAACAATTAGCGAGTTCGCACTCAATTCTATCAGATGATGAAAAAGATTTAGGAGTTTGTTTGGTTGATATAGGAGGAGGTACAACTGATATAGCTATTTTTCAAGCAGGATCAATAGGATTTACTGGCAACATTCCTATTGCTGGAGATATGGTTACCAATGATATTGCGGTTGCGTTAAGAACTCCAACTCCTGAAGCTGAAGATATTAAACAAAAGCAAGGTTGCGCTGTTCCCGAATTCACAAATGATGAAGAGGTTATTGAGGTTAGAGGTGTTGGTGGCAGACCACCCACAGAGCTTGCAAGAAGAACCCTGGCCGGATTTATTGAACCAAGATATATAGAGCTATGCCAGCTTGTAAAAGCTGAAATAAGCAGGAACGGATTTGAAGAAAAAATTCCAGCCGGAATTGTTCTCACTGGTGGAACTTCTAAAATGGAGGGTGTAGTTGAATTGGCTGAATCAATTTTTCAAACCAGTGTTAGATTAGGCGTACCTTCTAATTTTCATGGAATGGAAAATATACTCCAAAATCCTATATATGCTACATCAATTGGCTTAGTTACCCACGGTCATATGCAGAAAAAAGAGAATTTCATCCTTGAAAATAACCAAAGTCTTTTTTCCAAGTTTTTAAATTGGGCTAAAGGCGAGTATTGATTGTAAAAAGTAATTCCATTAGAATGCACCAACCTTGGTTTTCTTAAATAAGAGAAAATCTTTAACCATAAGGCAAATATGAACAATTACGAAACAATTCTAATTATAAATCCAAACCTTTCTTCTAAGGTTAACGAATTCAAAAAGAAATTTGAAAAGCTTTTAGCAGATAATTCTTTTGAGGTAAAAAAAGTAGAGGACATTGGTAGAAGACAACTAGCATATTCTATTAACAATCATCACAAAGGGCACTATTTGCTATACAGAATGCAAGGTGATCCAAAAAATATATCTGAAATTGAAGTAAAGATTAAATATGATGAGGCAATAATTAGACATTTAATACTTGCTGTAAAAGAATTATCTGGAGAAGACTCTGTTTTATTGACTGAAGCTTTGGAAAATAAAAACAAAAAGCCAGAATCTGATGATGCCGCTGAAGAAAAAGAGGTAAAAAAAGAGAAACCTATCGATGAAAGTCCTAAAGAAGAGGTGTCTGAAGAAAAGTCTGATGATAAAGAGGAGGACGCATAATGAAAAAATTCCAACTACCTGAAAATTTTGATTACAAAAATACTGACATACTGAAACAGTTTATTACTGAGACTGGCAAAATAGTCCCAGCAAGAGTTACTGGTATTTCAGCGTCAAATCAGAGAAAGGTAACCAAATCTATTAAAATTGCTAGATTTCTAGCTCTTCTTCCATATACGGATATGCATCAATAATCATGAAAATAATATTACTAGATAGAATACAAAGATTGGGTGAAATTGGCGACATAGTAGATGTAAAATCTGGTTATGCTCGAAATTTTTTGATTCCACAAAAGAAAGCTGCATTTGCTAGTGAAAAAAATATTGCTGAAGTAGAGTCAAGAAAAGATGAATTAGCTGCTGCCTCTGCTGATGCACTTGCTCAAGCTCAAGGAAGAGCTTCATCTATGGAAGGAGCTTCATGTGAAATAAAAGTTCCTGTTACAGAAGAAGGGGCGTTATACGGCTCAGTTGGAACTAGAGAAATTGCAGACGCTTTTGCCGCAGTTGATGTTGACGTCGACAAAAGTGAAGTTCAATTACCTGATGGACCTATTAAAGAACAAGGAGATCATAATGTCTTTATTGCTCTTCATTCAGAAGTTTCTGTAGAAGTTTTAGTTAAAGTATTGCCAGAGTAGTTGTTTATTTTAAAATATGATGTAAAAATCATATTTCATGTCAGATTTAACACAAAATATAAACGAGCAAGCTAGAGAAGCAGAAAGAGCTGTTTTAGGTGGCCTCATGCTTGAAACTGAAAGATTCGATACAGTTACTCCAATAATTAATCATGAAGACTTTCAAGGTAAAGATCATCAGTTAATTTATGAATCAATGTTCGAATTAATAGAGGAAAACAAACCTCTTGATCCAATAACAGTTTCTGAAAAATTAGATAATAAAAATCTTCTCAATAAAATCGGTGGAAAAAATTATCTAATTGAACTTGCTACAAGCACTCCGACAGCTGCAAATATAGAAGCTTATGCAGAAATAATTAGACAAAGATCTATAACTCGCCAGCTCATGAAAACGAATTCTGAGATTGCTGAATTAATAAATAATCCTCAGGGTCAAGATGGTGCTAGTTTATTAAACGAAGCCGAAAGAAAAATTTTTGCATTAAATGAACAAGCCAGTATGGCAGCTAGCGCTTTGCAATCTATGAATGAGTTAATCCCTGCAACAATGGATAGGCTCCACGAATTATCTAAAATGGGTAAAGGTAATATCATAGGAAATTCTACTGGATTTAAGGACCTGGATACAAAACTCCAGGGTGTGCAAGACGGCGATTTAATTGTAGTAGCTGGCAGGCCAAGTATGGGTAAAACAGCATTTGCAATGAATCTAGCTGAAAATGTACTTTTAAATGATGACAATGAAGGTGCTGTGCTAATCTTTAGTTTAGAAATGCCAGGTGAATCTTTAACAACGAGACTACTTTCAGGTATGTGTAAAATTGACCAACAAAAAGTTAGATCAGGAATGCTTAAAGATAATGAACTGAAGCTAATTTTTGAGGAAGGAGAGCGTTTAAAGAATAAACCTCTTTATATTGACGATAGTTCTCTTTTATCACCTATGGAATTGCTTGCAAAATCAAGAAGATTACATAGATCAGAAGAAAATGGATTGTCTTTAATAGTTGTTGACTACTTACAACTTATGCAAGTACCAGGCTCTACAGAGAATAGAGTCAATCAAATTTCAGAAATTTCAAGATCATTAAAGTCTTTGGCTAGAGAACTTAATGTTCCAGTTATCGCTTTATCGCAGCTAAATAGAGGTGTAGATTCAAGACCCAATAGAAGGCCTATAATGTCTGATTTACGAGATTCTGGCGCTATTGAGCAGGATGCAGATGTAATTTTATTTCTTTACAGAGATGAGGTTTATAACGAAGACTCAGATCAAGGTAATAAAGCTGAAATCATTATTGGAAAGCAAAGAAATGGTCCTATTGGCACATGCTATTTAACTTTCTTAAAGGAATATACAAGATTTGAAAATTTCTCAAATGATGGATTTTACGATTCATTTGAATGAGAGAGCCTTCTGCAGAAGTCATAATCAACATAGATAATATAAGAAATAATATTATCTACCTAAAATCCTTACTTAATCCCAATACTAATTTTATGGCAATCCTTAAAGCCAATGCTTATGGCCATGGTTTAAATAAGATTGCTAAAGAGATAGATGATATTGTAGACGGATATGGCCTAGTTAGATTGGAAGAAGCTTTATCAGTAAGAGAATATACTTCTAAAAAAATACTCTTGATGCAAGGCATTTATAATACAGATGACCTAGACATAGCATTAGAAAAAAATTTAGATGTGGTCGTCCATAATAGAAATCAATTATTTGTACTTGATAGTAATAACATAAATTTTTGGATAAAAATAAATACAGGAATGAATCGATTGGGTTTTAATCCAAAAGAATTTGACTTGATATACAAAGAAAAGAATTTAGATAACAAAAAATTTATTTTAATGTCCCACTTAGCTTGCTCAGATAATAGAATGGATAAACTCAATAATAAACAATTTAGATTATTTAATAAGATTGCAGATTCTATAAATTCAAACTTTTTACAAAAAAGTATTGCAAATACTGGCTGCATTTTAAATTTTCCTGAAGAGTGTCATCACTGGGTGAGGTCAGGGATAGGTTTATATGGTGGGGTTGTAGGAAATAATGAATTGGTGCCGGCAATGACTTTTAGATCAAGGATTATAGAAATACGGCATATCATGAAAAATGATAGAGTCGGTTACAACGGAAGAGTTATAGCAAAAAAAGATATGAAGATTGCAATTGTCTATGCAGGTTATGCTGACGGTTTCCCGCAATCAACTAAAGATAAAACTACAGTTATAGTTAATGAGTATAAGGCTGAGATATTTGGCCAAATTAGCATGGACTTAATTTCTGTAGATATCACCAATGTCCCAAATTGTAAAATTGGTGATTGGTGTACTCTATGGGATGAGAGTAATACAAATATTGCAAAGGACAATAATTTGATTTCCTATGAACTTATGACTAGGATAACTCCTAGAGTGAAAGTTATTTACAAAAATTTATGAAAATCAATTACATAGAAGAAAATTTAAGAAAAATTACTTACGAAGATGATTTCCCTGAGTATATGACCGAAAAGCATGCTGAAGACATTGCTGAGGTTTTCAATACTCCCTTAACGGGAACATATAACTGGGATTATAGAATTCAAGATAACAGAATTAAAAGGTTATATGAACTTGGTAAAGAGCTCAATTGGAATGTTGAGATGGACATAAATTGGGATAGACCCTATGAGGAGCTTAAAGAACCATTTCCTATCTTTTGGGATGACTATGCACCATACCAAAAGATGACAGATGCTCAGAAAGTTGATTTTTTAAAACATCGTCAAGCATGGAGCATGAGCCAATTTTTACATGGAGAGCAAGGCGCTGTTTTAGTTGCATCACAATTAACAAGTTGCGCACCTACCTTTAATGCAAAACTATATGCCGCCTCTCAAACTTTTGACGAAGCTAGACATGTTGAAGCTTTTAATAAATATATTCAAACCAGAATGAAATTAATGTATCCAATTGGTAATGCACTCAAATCTATACTTGACAAAATTTTAACTGATAAAAGGTGGGATCTTAAATTCATAGGAATGCAAATTATCATTGAAGGTTTAGCCTTAGCTGCATTTCAAAGTTCAAGGGACTTAACCACTGATCCAGTCTTAAAAGACATGCTTGGTTTAATAATAAGAGATGAGGCTAGGCACGTTACCTTTGGTGTAAATTATTTAGAGGAATTTATTACAACACTTTCTGAAGAAGAAATAGAAGAAAGAGCTCAATTTGCATATGAGGCATGCCTCTTAAGTAGAGAAAGATTATTATCAACAGATGTTTTTGATCATTTTGGTTGGGATATTGAAGATGCAAAAAGATTTCAGCAATCTTCCGATATAACTAAAATGTTCCAAAAATTATTATTCCAAAGAGTAATTCCTAATTTATCTAGAATAGGTCTTCTAACAGATTCTGTAAGAGAAAAGTTTGATAAGTTAGGTTTACTTGAGTACGAAGATGCAAAAAGTGACTATGATATAGATTGGGCTGATTTATCTAGGCCTTTATTTGAAGATTCTGCTTAATTTCGTTTATCAATTAGTCAATATCTGATATTCTGTTATCCCATCATATATAAAATAATTGATGGCAAAAACAAAATACATTTTTATAACCGGCGGTGTAGTTTCCTCACTAGGAAAAGGTATTGCAGCAGCATCTCTTGGAGCTATTCTTGAATCAAGGGGCCTTAAAGTTTCATTAATAAAGTTAGATCCATATATCAACGTTGATCCTGGAACAATGAGTCCTTTTCAGCATGGAGAAGTTTTTGTTACAAATGATGGAACTGAAACAGATCTTGATCTTGGCCACTATGAAAGGTTTGTAAGATTTCAAGCATCAGCTAAAAATAATTTTACTGCTGGAAGGGTCTATGAAACTGTCATAAGAAATGAAAGGAAAGGAAATTATTTGGGAGGAACTGTTCAAGTAATCCCTCATATTACAGATGAGATAAAAAGAAGAATTAAAATTGGTGCAAAAGGTAATGATGTTGCAATAATTGAGATCGGCGGGACTGTTGGTGATATTGAAAGTCAACCTTTTGTTGAAGCTATCCGCCAAATGTCTCTTGATCTTCCGTCAAGCTCTACTGCATTTGTTCACTTAACGCTTGTACCTTATATAAATGTATCAGGCGAGTTAAAAACAAAACCAACGCAACACTCTGTTAAGGAATTAAGATCACTTGGCATAAGCCCAGATTGCTTAATATGTAGATCAGAGCAAGAACTGCCAAAAGACGAAAGAAAAAAAATAGCATTGTTTTGTTCTGTAGATCCTTCAAATGTTATATCAATGCATGACGTATCAACAGTTTACTCAATACCACTCCTGCTACATAAACAAAAAGTAGATCAAATAATAATTGATAAGCTAAAAATTAAATCAGAAAAGCCAAAATTAAATGATTGGAAAAGAGTAGTAGCTGCAAAAATCAATCCCACGCATGAAGTAAATATAGCTTTTGTTGGCAAGTACACAGAGTTAAAGGATTCATATAAGTCACTAAATGAAGCCCTTGAACATGCTGGAATTAAAAATAAAGCCAAAGTAAATATAGTTTTTGTTGAAGCTGAAAATATAACTTCTTCTAACGTTAAAAAGGTATTAAGTTTTGCTGATGCAATCCTCGTTCCTGGTGGATTTGGTGAGAGAGGCGTTGAGGGAATGATTCAAGCCTGTAAATTTGCAAGATTGAATAATGTTCCATATCTGGGAATATGCCTTGGAATGCAAATTGCAATTATAGAATTTGCAAGAAGTGTTCTTAAATTAAAAAAAGCTAACAGCACTGAGTTTGATCTCAATACGCCGCATCCAGTTATAGCGTTAATAACAGAATGGAATGATAGAACTGGTAAAAAAGAAAAAAGATCATCAAATTCTGATCTTGGAGGCACTATGAGGCTTGGCGGTCAGACATGCAAATTAGCCAAATCATCAAATGCGATTAAGATGTATAAATCTAGCGAGATTATTGAAAGGCATAGGCATAGATATGAAGTAAACCCTACTTATAAAGAGCTAATGCATGAAGCTGGTTTAAAAGTAGTTGGCACATCAATTGATGATAAGCTAGTGGAAATGATAGAAATTCAAGATCACAATTGGTTTTTGGCCTGCCAATTTCATCCTGAATTTACCTCTAATCCCAGAGATGGACACCCAATTTTTAACAGTTTTATAAAAAAAGCACTTAAAATATCTAAATGAAAGAAATTAAGTTAAGAAATTTTTCAATATCTAATAATAAACCACTTACGCTTATGGGTGGTGTTAATGTTCTTGAGTCTGAAGAGATGGTTATGAGGGTTGCTGAAAAATTCAAAAATACATGTGACAAACTCAATATAAATTGGATTTTCAAAGGTTCCTATGACAAAGCTAATAGAAGCTCAATTAATTCATTTCGAGGACCTGGCATGGAAGAAGGTCTTAAGATACTTGAAAAAGTTTCTGCAAATTTTGATTGCCCTGTAATTACTGACTTTCATGAACCTAACCAGGCTAAACCTGTTAGCGAAGTATGTGAAATTATCCAGGTGCCTGCATTTCTTGCAAGGCAAACTGATTTAGTTGCTGCTGCTGCTAAAACTGATTCAATAGTTCAATTTAAAAAACCTCAGTTTTTAACTGCTCCAGAAATGCAAAATATGATAAAAAAATGTACTGATGCAGGTAATGATAAAATTACATTGTGTGAGAGAGGAAATACCTTTGGATACAATAATCTTGTTGTAGACACACTGAACTTTCAAATCCTTAAAAACTTTTCTTATCCAGTTATTTTTGATGTTACTCACTCATTGCAATTGCCTGGAGGACTTGGAAATGCAGCAGGCGGAAGAAGAGAATACCTTCTCAGTTTAGCAAAGGCTGGCATATCTCAAGGTATTGCTGGTTTATTTTTAGAAGCTCATCCAGATCCTGATCAAGCAAAATGTGATGGACCATGTGCCCTAAGATTAGATATGCTAGAACCGTTTTTAAAGCAAATTAAAGACTTGGATGAGTTTGTTAAAAATCAAGAAGATTTAGAAATCAAATAATATTATGTCGCTTATAAAATCAATAAAAGCTATACAAGTTATGGACTCTAGAGGAGTACCCACAATAGCATGCAGAGTAACATTGGATGATAACATTTCATCAAATGTTATGGTGCCCAGCGGAGCATCAACCGGCTCCAAAGAAGCTTTAGAGCTTAGAGATGGGGATGATGCCTATCTTGGCAAAGGTGTTTTAAAATCTGTAAAAAATATCAATAGTATTATAGGTCCGGAACTCATAGGTTTTGATCCAGTTAAGCAAGAAGAAATTGATAACAAATTAATTGCTCTTGATGGCACTAAAGATAAATCACAACTTGGAGCCAACTCTATCTTAGCAGTCTCATTAGCTGTTTGCAGAGCTGCTGCCAAAGTTAAGAGACAAAATTTATTTATGCACTTTGCAGAGGTATATCATGACATTACTGGTGAATTATTAAAACCAAGCATGCCTATGCCAATGTTAAATATATTAAATGGCGGCGAGCATGCAGATAATAATATTGATATTCAAGAGTTTATGATAATTCCTAAAGGAGCATCTTGTTTTAAAGAGGCCATTCAATGGTCTTCTGAAATTTACTGGAATCTAAAAAATATTTTAAAAGATAGAAATTTGTCTAATGCTGTTGGTGATGAAGGTGGTTTTGCGCCAAGCCTTGCATCAAATGAAGATGCTCTTAAATTAATTATCGAGGCTATAGATAAATCAAATCTTAAACCAGGCAAAGATATCTTTCTTGCCTTAGATTGTGCTGCAAGTGAATTCTATAAAGATAATAAATATAATTTGGAGGGTGAAGGCAGATCTTTGAATTCTGATGAATTTGCTGAATATCTCGAAGACTTAGTTAACAAATATCCTATTGTGTCCATAGAGGATGGAATGGACGAGAATGATTATTTAGGTTGGAAAGTTCTCACTGAAAAAATAGGTTCTAAATGTCAATTAGTTGGAGATGATTTGTTTGTTACTAATGCAAAAATCTTTCAGGATGGAATTAATAAAGGTTTAGGCAATGCTATATTAATAAAATTTAATCAGATTGGTTCAATTACTGAAACTATTAAGACTATTGATATAGCTAATAAAAATAACTATGCATCAATTGTTTCGCATAGGTCAGGAGAAACAGAGGATACAACTATTGCTGATTTAGCTGTAGGTCTTGGAGTAGGGCAAATTAAAACAGGAGCCCCATGTCGCTCTGACAGAGTTGCTAAATATAATCGTCTTTTATGGATTGAAGATGATTTTCCTGATTTGCATATCGGCTAATGAAGAAAATACCCTTTTATTTGATTTTATTTTTATCAATAATTATTTTAGTGCTGCTTTACAATCTTTTTATTAATAAAAATGGTTTTCAAGAGAGAAATAATTTAATAAATCAGAATAAGGCTTTCACTGAAAGAAATAATGCACTAAAAAATTCTAACGAAGAGCTTATATTTGAAATAATTAATGCTCAAGATGATGAAGAGCATATTGAAAATCAGGCTAGGGAGAGTTTGAATCTATCTATGCCTGAAGAGCAATTCGTTAAATTTGAAAAAATAGAATCAACAAGTTTAGAAAGTAAAAAAGATGAGTAATAAAATTTTAGCAATTATCCCAGCTGCTGGAGTTGGAGAAAGATTTTTATCTAATAAACCAAAACAATACGCACAAATTGACAACACAAATGTTATTCAGAAGACTGTAGGAACATTTATTAATTCATCATTAGTATCAAAAATTATTATCCCAGTGAATAAGGATGATAAATATATTAAAGAACAAGAATTTTTTAATCACCCAAAGATAAATATTATAGAGGGAGGCTCAACTAGAGCTAAGTCAGTTTTAAATGCATTAGACTCTATTCAGCTTGAAAACTATGATTATGTTTTAACTCATGATGTTGCTAGACCAAATATAAAAGAATCTGATATCAAGCTAATTATCGATTCAATCCTGAATCAGGATGCTGATTGTATGTTTTTTTATACACCCATAAAAGAATCAATAAAACAAATTATTAAGGGCGAAGAAATTACAGCAAATAGAAAAGATTTTTATATAGTACAAACTCCTCAAATATCTAAATCAGACAAGCTATATGATGCACTCAAGGAGGCAATAGAAAATTCTATTGATGTTCCAGATGAATCATTCGTCATGGAATCTAAAGGTAATAAAGTATTAAAAATTCTAGGAAATTCTACAAATATAAAAATAACATTTCCAGAAGATATTGAGTTAGTTAATAAATTTAATACTAGAACTGGCGCTGGTTTTGATCTTCATACTTATAGAACAGGTAAGGGTATTATATTGGGCGGCTACTTAATTGATTGTAATTATTCAATAAATGCTCATTCTGATGGTGATGTTTTGTTGCATTCTATTGCTGATGCCATATTAGGTGCAGCAGCTCTAGGTGATATTGGTAAGTTTTTCTCTGATAAAGATGAAAAAAATAAGGACTTAGATAGTAAAAAAATTATAGAGTTTTGTTTGAATGAAATATCTAAATTAGAACTAGAAATTTATAATATTGATGCAACGATCATATGTGAAGAACCAAAGTTAAATCCTATTCGTGAAGAGATTCTTGAATCTCTTTCAAATATATTAAAAATTGATAAATCAAAAATCGGTTTAAAAGCCACAACGTCGGAAAAGATTGGTATTATTGGAAAAAATAAAGCTATTGCTGTTCAAACAGCTGTAAATCTTAAATATAAAAAATGAGAATTTTACTTACAAATGATGACGGATATAATGCTCCAAATATTCAGGCACTTGCTAAATCTTTATCTAAGTATCATGAAGTTTATATTGTAGCGCCGGCAAATAATTGCAGTGGAATGAGTGCAGCAATATCTTTTTTAAAAGAAACCAAGATAACTAAATTAGATGAGTTCACTTATGCTGTTGACGGCACGCCTGCTGACTGTACTTATTTTGGACTTCTTAGCGTTTTAGATTTTGAACCTGATATGGTTGTTTCTGGAATAAATCATGGTGCCAATTTAGGTAATGATGTTTTATATTCAGGTACTGTTGGGGCTGCCGTTGGCGGCCGAAATTTAAAATTTCCACCTGTGGCAATCTCTATAGCATCATATGATGCTCAAGATCCAGAATATATTGCTGATAGATCAGTAGAGATAATTAATTCTATATTTGATAATCCTAATAACACTCTGAATAAGGTTATTAATATTAATTTTCCTGACCTTAATGCAAAAGATATGAAGGGAATAAAATATACAAGATTGTCTCGAAGAGGAGTTCCAGCAAAACCTATTGAAATTTCATCATCTGAAAATTCAAAAACATATAGATATAATTTGCAAGGTGACCCAATCAAAGAGGAGTATTTGTCAGATGTAGAAGCTGTTCAATCAGGTTATATATCAATTTCTTTTCTTGATTATGATTTAACATCTGCAAATGAAGACGATCCGCTAATTAATATTTTATGCAAATAAGTAATTCGGGCTTCACATTCAGAAGAGTTAGAGAAGAAATGATCGAAACTCTTCTAGAGATGGGTATTAAAGATTTTAGAGTGCTTGATGCAATGGCACAGATACCGAGACATATTTTTATAGATGAGGCTCTCAGATCACGGGCATATGAAAATAGATCTTTAACTATTGGATATCAACAAACAATCTCTCAACCATACATAGTTGCCAGAATGACAGAGTTATTAATATCTCATACCAATAATAGAGGATTAATATTTAAAAATATTCTTGAATTAGGATCTGGATGCGGTTATCAATCAGCTGTTCTTTCTCATTTTGCTGAAGAAATTCATGCAATAGAACGAATTAAGCCTCTAGTAAAAAAATCTAGGGAAAATCTTAGTAAATTAAAAATATTCAATGTTGTGACTAAGCATGGAGATGGATATCAAGACTGGAAAAAAGATAAAAAATATGAGGGTGTGATCTGTGCTGCAGCTCCAAGAGAGTTTCCTGAAGATTTACTTGGTTGTTGTAAAGAAAATTCAAAAATTGTAATGCCTATTGGCAACTCTGAGGAGCAAAAACTTTCAGTAATTACTAAGCTAAATATTAGTTTTAAAGAAGAGCATTATGATGAGGTTGCCTTTGTACCAATGCTGCCAGGAAAGTCATTGAGTGGGAATGATTAATGAATGAAAAATTAAAATTCATGATAGCTGGCGTTTGCGTTGGATTTGCAGAATTATTACCTGGCATCTCTGGATCTACAGTTGCGATTTTTTTTGGGATATATGAAAAATTAATAAAAGTTCTGAGTGAAATAAAAATAAGAAATTTTCACTTAAACTTCAAAAAATTAAATACCATATTTTCTTTAGATCTGGTTTTACCTTTCATTATTTCGATGATTATAAGCGTTCTTATTTTCTCTAATGTTATCTTGTTCCTCCATAATGAATTTACGGAAGTTTTTAATATTATTTTAGGTGTGATTATGCTGGTGGGAGGCTATTACTTAGCAAAGCAAAATATATTGAAAATTAATTTAAATATCACTATTTATTTTTTACTAGGTTTTCTTCTAAGTTTTATGATTTCTTTTATGCCTGACAGTATTTTAAATATAGGTTTTTTAAACTTATTTTTTATTGGTTTCGTAGCTTTTTCTTTTTTTCTTATTCCAGGTATATCAGGGAGTGCAATACTACTTATCTTTGGATTTTATGCAACAATAATTGAAGCAATTACTAATTTTGATCTTTTAGTATTAATGCCATTTGGTTTCGGAGCTCTGCTGTCTCTTTTATTAATGCCTAAATTTATAAGCTATTTATTTAAAAGCCATAAAAATTCTATTATTGTTTTCTTTAGCGGTCTTATTATAAGCTCGGGCATAGTAACAATGGTAAATATATAATTTCCATTAGCTAAATTTACATTTCTAGAAAGTGCCTTTTTTCTTTTATAGATTTATATTTTTCTGATTCAGGCAATGGTTCTCGCGCCTCAGTGATATTTTCATATACTTCGGATAATCTAGCGTTAATTTCAATAAATTCAATCTGATCATTAGGCAATTCATCATCTGCAAAAATAGCATCTATTGGGCATTCAGGCACACATAAACCGCAATCAATACATTCATCAGGATGAATGACTAGAAACTCAGGACCTTCATAAAAACAATCTACAGGACATACTTCAACACAATCAGTAAGCTTGCATTTAATACAGGTCTCAGTAACAACGAATGCCATAAATAAGTTTAAAAGAAAAAATGATTTTAACGTACATAAAAACAAAATTATAGAATAGTATTTGATTTATGAGCTTTTTCTATTATACTGTATAAATATACAGTAAGGAGTAATTATGGCTACAGATAAAACTAAAGATCTTAAAGAGACCTTATCTCAAATAGAAAAGCAATTTGGAAAAGGTACTGTTATGCGCATGGGCGATAAAGAAAATCTTGATATACCTTCAATATCAACTGGTTCAGTAGGATTAGACATAGCGTTAGGAATCGGTGGAATTCCTCAAGGTAGAGTAACTGAGATATATGGACCAGAATCATCTGGTAAAACTACACTAACATTGCAAATAATTGCTGAATGCCAAAAAAATGGAGGAACAGCAGCTTTTATTGATGCAGAGCATGCTCTTGATCCTCAATATGCTGCAAAATTAGGTGTTAACGTTGATGATCTTCTCTTATCTCAACCTGATACTGGGGAGCAGGCATTAGAAGTAGCAGATATGCTAGTAAAATCTAACAGCGTTGATCTAGTTGTTGTTGATTCAGTAGCCGCACTTGTGCCAAGAGCAGAAATTGAAGGTGAGATGGGAGATCATCATGTAGGACTACAGGCAAGACTCATGTCACAAGCTCTTCGAAAGATTACTGGTAATATCCAACGCTCAGGTGCTACTGTAATTTTTATCAATCAAATTCGTATGAAGATTGGAGTTATGTTTGGTAGCCCAGAAACTACAACAGGTGGAAATGCCCTTAAATTTTATTCATCGGTTAGATTAGATATTAGAAGAATTGGTGCAGTCAAAGAAGGGGATGAAGTCATTGGAAATGAGACAAGAGTAAAAGTAGTCAAGAATAAAGTTTCACCACCATTTAGACAGTCTGAGTTCCAAATAATGTATGGACAAGGTATTAACTCTGAAGGTGAAATATTAGATTATGGACAAAAGCTAGGACTTATCGAAAAAGCAGGATCTTGGTACAGCCACAATGGTGAAAAAATAGGTCAAGGTAAAGTTAATGCAAGTAATTTCTTGAAAGAAAATACTAAAATTAGAGATTCTTTATTAAAGGCTATAAGATCTGAATATATAGTCTCAAACGCTAAACCTTCAAAAAAATAGAAATTAATCATTGGTAATTCTTCCTACTTTAGATTAGCATTATTGGTAATCTAATTAGGGAGAATTTTTTTATGAGTTCAAATAATGCATACATAGTCAGTGCTGTCAGAACTGCTGGCGGCAAGAAGAATGGTAAGTTAAGCGGTTGGCATCCTGCAGATTTAGGCGCCGAAGTTCTAAATGAACTAGTTAATCAAACTGGGATTAAGCCAGAAGATATTGATGATGTTATTTTTGGATGTGTAGATCAGGTTGGAGCTCAATCCGGTAACTTGGCAAGAAATGCAGTTTTAGCATCTTGTTTACCCGAGTCTGTTCCAGGTACTACTGTAGACAGACAGTGTGGGTCGTCACAACAAGCTATACACTTTGCAGCTCAAGCTGTTATGTCTGGAACACAAGATGTGGTTATCGCAGGTGGGGTTGAGGCTATGTCTATGGTTCCTATAGGGGCAAGTGTGAAAGATGGGTTTGATGCTGGTCATGGATTCCCATTTAATGCAGAAGGAATAGCAAAGAGATATCCTGGAGTATTTTTCTCTCAATTTACTGGCGCAGAATTAGTAGCTGAAAAATGGAAATTGTCTAGGGAAGATTTGGATAAATTTGCGTTAGAAAGTCATCAAAAAGCTAAACATGCAACTGAAATGAAGTATTTTGACAGCGAGATTTTACCTTTGGCTGGTAGAAATGAACATAATGATAACGATATGGTTTTAGCTGATGAAGGGATTAGATTCGACGCATCTTTAGAAGCTTTAGCAGGATTAAATCCTGTTACTGAAGGTGGAGTTATCACTGCTGGAAATGCAAGTCAGATAACTGATGGCGCAGCAGCAATTATGATTTGCAATGATGCCGGTTTGAAAAAAATTAAAACTAATCCAAGAGCAAAAATAATAGCATTGTCAGTTGTTGGTGATGATCCAGTATTTATGCTTACAGGACCAATTCCTGCCTCACATGATGTATTAGCTAGAGCAAAAATGAGTATTGATGATATGGATATATATGAGGTTAATGAAGCTTTTGCACCAGTTCCTTTAGCTTGGGCTATTGAGCTTGGGGCAGATAAAGCTAAGTTAAATGTTAATGGGGGAGCTATGGCTCTTGGACATCCATTGGGCGCTACGGGAGCTAAGTTAATGACTACCATGCTGCATGAACTTGAGAGGCGAGAGGGCAAATATGCTCTTCAAGCTATATGTGAAGGTGGTGGAACAGCAAACGCTACTATTATAGAAAGAATCTAAGTAAATATTACCACCTATTATATTGACATATATTATGTCAATACTTAATAATCTGTGTTAGTTTAAGTATTAAATTAGATTATGAAAAAAATAGTTGCGATTTTTTTTGGGCTTTTGCTTATTCTTGCTTTTTTAGCTTATGATTTCTTTTTTAATTTTGCAGATGAAAGCCAACAGGTTCAATTTTCTTTAGATAATTCGTATTATAAAAAAGATACTTCAATTTCTATTAAGTCATCACCAAATCCAAATAAGAATGCATATTTCGGTGATTTGCATATTCATACATCCAACTCATTTGATGCATACACATTTGGAACTATAAGTACTCCTGAATTAGCTTACAGATATGCTCAAGGTGAACCAATCCTGCATCCAACAGGCTACGAGATACAACTTAGAAGGCCTCTTGATTTCTATGCAGTAACTGATCATGGTGTTTTTTTAGGTATATTGCCAAGTGCAGCAGATACAAGCTCATTATTTTCTAAATATGAATATACAAAACCTATTCATAATTTAAATAAGTCAATCACTAATAATTTTTTAGATATTTTTAGAAGATCAAATCTTTTTCGAGAATTCGCTAGACAGACAGTTAACGGTCTTCAAGATGGTTCAATAAAAAGAGATCTTGTAGATGATATTCAGGAAAGCGTTTGGAGAGAGACAATAAATGCTGCTGATGATGCTTATAAACCAGGCATATTTACAACATTTGCTGGATATGAATATACTTCTTCTGAAGATTTGTACGATAACTACCTCCACCGCAACGTAATCTTTGCAGATACTAAAAATCTTCCAAATAAAATTTTTTCTAGACTCGACAGTATGAATCCTGAACCGCTTTGGAACTGGATGAATAATCTTAGAAAAAATAATGTAGACAGTTTGGCAATTCCACATAACTCAAATCTTTCAGGAGGCTCTGCTTTCCCTTTAGAATATTTTAATGGTGGTCCAATTGATGATGGTTATTCAATAAATAGATCAATAAATGAACCACTTGTAGAAATAACACAAGTTAAAGGAACATCTGAAACTC
>CESM01235811.1_pt1 | contig 22317 bp, 19 predicted proteins | sample 361421 | NCBI WGS metagenome assembly CESM01 (sample SAMEA2622219, study PRJEB7988) | marine metagenome | isolation source: saline water (ENVO:00002010), including | reverse complement strand
TTTTTTTTAAAAAATTATAGCATTTATCAACAATTAAGTTATTTTTTCTTGCATATCTATCGTTAAATATTTTAATAACTTTTTGTGTAGTTTCTTTCTGCCACCAGGCATCTATATTGTCAGGCCAAATAGAATTTAAAAATTTAGCTGCTTTTTTAAAATCATAAAAAATAATATTTTCTTCAAAAAGCATGCTAAAAATTTGCTCACAATCACTTCTTACTGGATTTTGAGTCTTGTCTATAATTAAAATAGAAGGAATATTAGCTGAAATTGTCTCTAAAAATGGTGTCGAGTTTGATATATGCAAAACTATTTTTGATTTAAAACATGCTTTATAAAAACTATCACTCCTGTAAAATTTATATTTCTGATTAAGTGTAGAAAAGTAATCAACATCTGAAATTTTACTAACTTTATAAGGTAATCTTAAAATAGTTTTTTTTAAAACTTTTTTATTCAATTCTTCTAAAAAAGTGCTTAAATTATTTATATAATCTGAATATACTTCTGTTCCAACTGAGCTTTCTAATGAATGAAAATATCTCTTTCTTATTCTTAGTGGTATTAATAAATCTTCTTTTTGGGAAAGTAGCTGTTTAGCTTTTTTTAAAAAATAAAATCTTTTAACTTTACTATTATTTTTATCACTCCAACCCCAAGTTAAAAAGTAATCAGATATTTTTATTTCATGTTGTTCGGGCCAATGATATTTTGACATTCCAATAGCTCCACCGTGTTGACCATAAATTAATTTTGCTTTATTTTCTAATGATTTTGCCACGTGGTAACAAAGTTTTGTATTATACCAAAGTGATCCAGATGTAAAAATAACCTTTGGTTTTTGAGGTAAATTCTCTTTTTTTGAATAATCTTCCAGATCTTGAAAATTTTCTATAAATATTTTTGGGATAAATAACGAAATTGCTTCAATTAAGTTTTTTTCAAAAAGATCTTTTCCTAAACAAAAGTTTTTTATTTGGTTTCTCAAATCTACATCAATATTTTTAGTCTTAAAACTTTTTTTATAATTTTGTATAATAGGGAGTTGATTAAACTTTCTTGAAAGATAAAACTCATTTTTTAAACCTAAATAGGTGTCATATAAAAAATAATCATAACTTTTTGCATTAATAAAACTTAAGCCTTTTAAAAGACTATTTTTAAATGATTGAAAAAAATCTTTTTTATTAATTTTGTTTAATATTGATTTATTTAGTTTTTCTTTGACAAAAATTTCATTGGTTTGCACATAATCTATTTGTTTTTTTTTAAAAAAATTAATTACAATATTTTGATACAAGTATTGGTTCCAAAGATCATTTTGAGTATAATATATAAAATTTTTATTATCGTATGGTATAAAATCTTCTATATCTAATTCGAGAAAAATGAATTTATCAATTTTATTAGTTTTAATTGAACTCTCCACATTATTCCATCTTTCGAAATAAATATGAATAAAAGTAGATAACCATGGACCAATTAAAACTCTCCAAAATCTTAAAGAATAATTTTTATTATGTAATTTATTCAACTTTTTTGATAATATACCTAAATAACTTTCATAAATCTTTAACAAATAATTAAAATCTTTTCCAAGAACATTTTTGTCATTCCACCTAGGTTTATTTACTTTAAAGTGTTTATAATTAATGTGATCTCCATTTTTATAGTTTATTAATGCTGACTCAGAGACAAAAATTAATTTATTGTTATATTTTTTAGGCCAATTTATTTTTAGAGGAGTTGTTATGAGATAATTCATTTTAAAATTTAGTTTAAAGTTTTTAAAACTTTTAAATTTTCAGAAACTAAATATTTATTAAATATTCTCATCTTTTTTACATCAACTAACATTATAAATAATTTTTTTTCTTTATTTTTAACTATAAATGTCTTTAACTTCTCTTTTTTTAATCTTTTATTAATTGATGATGTGGCATACATCCCCCATTCAAAAGCGCAGACTTCATTTTTTTTTTTATTAACCTCTATTGTGAGGTGCTCTTTGTTGAGTAAAGATATCTTGCCAACATTCTTAATTTTTAAATTTGTTTTATTGTTAACAATGAAGCTTCTTTTTTTTTTTTGAAACTTCATTTTTATATAATTTTTACTTTAGCCTCTAATTCAATCTTATTTTTTTTCCAAATGTCTTTATTTGTGTACTTGTTCAAAATTGAATTAAATTGTTTCCTACTAATATTAATAAATTTTATAAAATCATTTATAAAATGATTTGATAATTTTACACGATCATATTTTTTCACTAAATAAATTCCTTTTTTTCTTGTTATTTTTTTATTTCTTATATCTTCACAAGCATGATCAGTTCCTCTTCCATAACCAAACTTTAACAATTTGATATATTGGTGTATTCGATTTATTTTCTCGTCAATTCCTACGTAATTTCTAAAAGTGCCTTCAAGAGGTTTCTTTAACGTTTTGAAACCATATTTTTTTGCAGTAATTAGATTTTTTTCAGAACTCCATTTAAAAAAATAACTTGAAAAGACTGCTTTGGTTTTTAAAAGCTCTTTATCTGATGGTAAATCATAAACACTCATAAATTTATATGGAATATTATAAATCTTAGAGAATTTTTTAGGTGTTAAACCTGAATTTGATGCGTAGTGTTTAAACCATTTTTGAGACATTAGCTTTTCATTGTAGTTTGTTTCTCCACTATATTCGTAAGCTGCATTTTCTCCCAATAACACCATTGGAATTTTCATATTAATTGCTATCCTAATTGGTAATGCATGCAACAAACAATGACTCATTAAATCTGGATCACCAAAATCTTCAAAGGATTTTTTGATTATTTTTTTTTGAATGATTAGATTTGGTCTATAAGTGATAAGTGATGCTCCCATTAAAGGGATACATCTTAAATTCTCTTTTCCTATTTCTGTTTTAATACCGTAGTCAATATTTACACATAAAATTCTTAGATCTTTATTTAATAAATTGCTAACTTGAGCAATGCTATCTTTGCCACCGCTAACAGGGACACACACATCAAATAAAGGTGCATTCTTTTTTTTTATTTCTTTAATTAATTGCAAAAACTCACTACCTCTTTTTTTCCAATTAGTGTTTTTAATTTTGCTATTTTCATTCTTTTTAAAATGAAAATTGCAAGCTGAACAAACGCCATTTTTATCAAATTTTATGTATGGTTTAGAACTAGGTAGCAGACATTTTTTACAATAAAAGATCATAAATTATTTTTTTACTACAGGTATTTGATTTTCATTACAATCAAAAATTAAAATATTTTTTTGCTGTTTTAATTTTATAATCTAACTTATCCTTTGTATCTTGTTTATGCTAAAATTTTAGTTCACTAATACTTTTTAAGTAATTATGTTCTTTTTTATAAAACTAATTTTTTATTGAAATTTTAAATCAGTTATCTAATTTTTCTAATTCAAAACTTACTATTTGTAAATATAAAAATAATATTTTTTTTTTTTATTTGTATTAAATATCATTCCATTTGCAGAAGATAAATGATCTTTAAGCTTAAATTGTTTCTTATAAAGTTTAATCCAGTTATATTTTTTATAAAAACCTAATAAATCATTTTTACAAATCAAAAAAGAAAAGAGACCTGTTTGCTTAATTATTGTGTTATTAAATAACATCAATAAGTCAGAAAGTTTTTTATTTCTATAGTCTTTGTGGATTATCAATGTATCAAATAAAACATATTTTTTTTTTATATGATTGTTAGTACTAAATGATCTTATTCTTAAGAATGTATATCCAACAAGTTTAGATTTTATGTAAAATAAATTATGAATATCATTTTTTTTACAATTATTTTTAAACCATTTAAGTTGAGATTTTAAACCAAAACTCCATTGCGTGTTCTTTAATTTGCCAATTTGTATAATAATATTTTTATTAAGATTGGATGTTTTGAGTGATATTAAATTATAATTCATTAGATTGGCAGTAAAACAATGACTCTAATAGTCCTGAAGTTTTAAATAACTTCTAATACTTTCTTTGTAAAAGTGTTTTTAACAAAAATTTTCATTTTATTCAATTAATAATAAAAAAATATTTTTCAATCTTTTTTTTTGTGTTTTTTTAATAATTAATATCTTCAATTTTGGACAATTTTTTAAAAATAAGTAAACTTACTATCAATCTTAAAACAACACCTCACTCTATTCATTACTATCTAGAAATATTTTTGCACTTATAAAAGAAAATAAAAATTTACTTTTATAATTCTCATTAAATTTTCCATCTAGAAAATTTTTAAATTTTTTTCTATTGATGAAAAAGAAAATATTTGATTTTTTGTCCAATAAAAAATTACGAATTTTAACATTTTTTACATCAATAAGGGTTTCAATTGAGCAATTAAAACCTTTTTTTTGTCTATTTAATCTAATTTTTTCATTTAATATACCCTCTAAATTTTTCCTCAAAATAAATTTCGAATAACCATTTTTTATTAATTTATCGGGTTCTATTGAGTATATAAATTCACATAATTCTCTGTTTAAAAAAGGAGATCTATTTTCAATCGAATATTTCATTGCATTTAAATCTTCATTATTTAGTATTGCAGGAACTGTTTCATGAAATAATTCGTTAGCTCTTCTATTTGTAAATAATTCTTTTGAATAACTAAATTCTTTAAAATTAAATTTTTCAGGTGCATTTAGATATACCGATAACTTTTCACTGCTATCATAAATATGATCTCTAAAATTAGGATTATTTATAAAAAGCTCTGCATCCTTAAATATAGAATTTCTTATATTTTTTCTGATATATTTTTTCCAATAATGCAATTCTGAATTATAGTTTTTCTTATTTTTTAAAATAGCTAAATGCATTAAGTAATGATCATAATAGCCAGAGTATATTTCATCAGCCCCTGTTCCTGAAATCACAACTTTAGTACCAGTTAAGCTTATTTTTTTCATTAATTCAGAATGCAAATATTGAGCAAGGGTAAACACTGGACCATGATTGTATTTTATTTGATCACTTAATTTGTTCAAAAAATTTTTTTTTGAAATCTTAATAATAGTGCTATTACATTTTAAATCCTTAACAACTTTTCTTATATTTTCTATCTCATTATACTTAGTATCAGAGTCGACTACTGAAAATGTTTCTATTTTTTTATTGTATTTTTTAACAGCTAATGAGGCTAATCCACCAGAATCAATTCCTCCACTTAACAAAAAAGCCATGGGAACATCGGCTATTAATCTTCTCTCTAATGATTGCATTAGAAGAAATTGAGAATTATCATAAATATCTTTGATTTGAAATTTTTTAGATTTAGACTTTAATTTCCAATATGTTTTTTTTTTTATCTTTAATTCACTGTTAATAGAAAAACTTTCAGAATTTTTTACACAATAAATTTCTTTAAAGAAAGTAGAATTATCTTTATTAAGTGCTCTTGCGCCAAATGATAAATATTGATTTATTTTTTTATCATTAATTTGAAAATTTTTTTCGGATAAATTCTTAATAAATTTGGTTTCTGAAGCAAAGAAAATACCATGTTTATCTCTGTAAAAATATAATGGTTTTTCCCCAAAAGGGTCTCGGGATAAAAAAAGTTTTTTTGTATCAATATTAAATATTGCAAAAGACCACATACCATCAAAATAGTCTACACAATTTTCACCGTATAATTTGTAATAATGAAGCAAAACTTCGGTATCTGAGTTTGTTTTTAAGACAATACCTCTATTAGATAATTTTTTTTTAAGATCTATAAAATTATAAATTTCACCATTAAACACAATGATGTACTTATCTAAAATAAATGGTTGATTAGAGCGTTTTTTTAAATCGATAATACCAAGTCTTGAATGCAATAAGTAGATAGATAGATTATTTTCATATGCATGTTGAAAATGATTACAAAAATCTGGACCTCTATTTTTCATAGAGATGAGGGTTTTGTTAATAACTCCTTTTATGATTTTTTTATAACCAAAAAAACCTGCTATTCCACACATTATTATTTAATAAAATTTTTTATAAAAGATTGTTAACTTTAATCAGACTTTTTGTTGTAATACAAATTCTTATACCACCTTATATATTCTCTGTAGCCTTTATGTAAGGGCCAATCAGATTTAAATCCTATCATTCTTTTTGCTTTGTTTATTGATAATGTTCCTCTTTTTGGCATAAATTTATCTCTTTTTGTATTTTTAACTTGAATATTAGCGAATTCTGTTGACAAGATTTTAATTAATTTTCTTATTGGCTGTGCATTACCATAAGTTAAATTAAACGTTTGATTAAGTGATCTTTTGTTTTTAATTATCTTTATTATTCCTTGAACCAAGTCTTTTATATATGTAAAATCAAGTTTTTCTTTGCCGTCACCTTCTATATTTATCTTTTTTTTATTTAAACAATTCTCTATAAAAATTTGACCAACTCTTCTGCTTATACACCTTTCTCCATAAAGAGCTGATGGTCGAATAATTGTGTAAGGTAATTCAAAAACTTGGTTATAAGCTTTGATTATTTTTTCCGCTGAAAATTTTAGTGCAGCATAAACACCCAATGGTTCACAAGCATCATCTTCAGTAACGATATTTTTCTTAAAGTTTCCATAAACCATGCTTGATGAAAGAAAAATAAAATGATCGATATTGTTTCTTGAATTATCTAGTGAATTCTCTAAAGTTCTCAAACTATGGTCAAATGTTGAATGAGGGTCTTTGTTGGATCTATTAGCATGTGAAACAGCGGCTAAATGAACTACTACACTGGGTTTAAATTCATTAAATACTTTTGATAACTTGTGATAGTTTCTTGCATCTATTTTTCTTAAAGGTATTTTATTTTTTTTTATTAATCTAATTCTCTCTTTTAAAATTTTTAAAGAAAGTTTTGGGTGCGGAAGTTTGTGAATATTTCTTTTTAATGATCCCAAATTATTAATACTTAATGCATCTACTATCATAACTTTAGCACTTAAAGATTTTAATGCTAAAGCTAAATTATGACCAATAAATCCAGCACCACCTATTATAAGAATTTTTTTATTTTTAATCATCTTAAAGTTGTTTTCTATAATTTTTCATTGGTCTTAAACCATCTGAGGGATCTGATCTAAATTTTCGTTGATTTTTTTCATATTTTGAAACTTTTTTAAAAAAACTACCATTTATACTCTTTTCATTATAAAGAAAGTCCATTAAATTTTTTATCCTATTTGAATTCCAACAATGATTTCCACCAACATTCTCCCAGCCCTGATCATCAATATCAACATGTAATTCTATATAATTTGCTTTTTGCTTATTTACAGCCGAATAAATTACTAAATCGCTAACTGTATGATCTGACCACCCAACTTCACATTTAAATTTATTTTTTAAAAACGTAATTGAATTTAAGTTACAAGACAAAGTGTTTGCAGGGTAAGATGAAACACAATGTAGTAAACTAATTTTTTCACATCCATTTTTTTTTAAGATTTTATAAGATTTTTTAACTTCATCAATATTGGACATTCCCGTAGAAAGTATAACCGGTTTTTTTGTTTCAGCACAAGATTTCAAAAGATCAAGCCAATTCAATTCAAAAGATGAAATTTTAAAAAAATCAACGTATCCTCTTAAATATTCTACTGCCGATAGATCAAATGGCGTACAAGAAAATTTTATTTTTTTTTTTTTACAGTAATCTGCAATTTTTGGAATAAACTCTCTTGGAAGCTCTCTTTTTTTTTTCTTTTGCGCATTTTTGTAAAGTTTTTTTGCTTCTTTTGAAACTAATTTATCTATTTCAAATAATTGAAATTTTACAGCGTAAAAACCATATTTTTTCGCAAAATCAATAAATTTTAATGCTCTCTTTAAATCTCCATTATGATTACTACAGACCTCTGCTATAAATTTCGTTTTAACTTGTTTTGAATTCATTGTGTATATTCTATTAAAATTTTTTAGTTATTAATACTTTTTAAGATTAAGTCTACAAGTTTTTAAGTATAACTAATGTTTAATATAATTTCATCGAATTATTGTAAAAAATGACTAGTATCAGATAAATTTTATATTTTAGGAAATTATTTTCTTAATATTTTTTATCATAAAATCTAAATTTTTTTTTGAAACATGTGGGCCCACTGGCAAGCAAATAATTCTGTCACTAAACTCACTGGCAATAATGTAATTATTTTTATTAACATTATATTTATCTTTATAATATCTAAGTCTAGGTAATGGATGGGGATAATAAATACTGCTACCAATACCCTTTTTTTTTAAAAAATTTATTATTCTAAATCTTTTAGAAGCAATTTCTTTAGAAAGTAAAATAGAAAAGCAATAAAAGCTTCCTTTATTTTTACCGTTTAAATTTGGTATGATTTTAATATTTGTTAATTTTTTTAAATTTTTTTCTAAATATTTAAAATTATATGAACGTTTCTTTAAAAAATCTTTAAATTTTTTTATTTGAATAATACCTATTGATGAGTGTAATTCACTCAATCTATAATTAAATCCAAGTTGATCCACATCATATATTCCAGGATATGCTCTTTGATCTAAGCTTTTATCATATCCGAATGCTTTTTTTTTTCGCAACAATTTTGAATATTTTTTATTATTAAGGATTATCATGCCACCCTCTGCAGTTGTTATATGTTTGACTGGATAAAAAGAAAAAAAACCTGCATCTCCAGTTAATCCAACATGTTTTTTTTCTATTGTGGCCCCAAGAGCAAGAGCGCAATCCTCGAGTAAAAATAATTTATATTTTCTTGCCAATAGTTTTAATTTTTTCATATCTACTGGATTACCTAAATAATGGACAACCGTAATAGCTTTTGTTTTTTTTGTGATTTTTTTTTCAATTAAATCTACATTTATATTTCCAGTAGGATAATCGCTATCTACAAAAATTGGCTTAGCGCCTGAAAGTTCAACTGCGTGTGCTGTTGCTACATGAGTTTGCGCAGGTATTATCACTTCGTCTCCTTTCCCTATATTTAATGTAAAATAAAACAAGTGCATACCTGCTGTGCAAGAAGAAACTGTAATCGCATCTTTTGCTCCAGTATATCTTTTGAAAGCATTTTCAAATTCTTTTGCTTTAGGGCCATGAACTAAAGTGCCACTATTCAGTACATTTAAAATATTTTTTTTTTCTTCATTACTGATTATTGGTTTTCCAAATGGAATGGAGTTCATAAATATTGAATATTTTATAATTTAATTTTTTTTATATTTGTAAGATTGTGTTAAATTTTTATTTTTTCCCATTTCCTTGATTTTATTGATTTATCAATAGCAAAACAAGAAAGCAATGAGTAAAATATATCTTCTTTACTGGGATTGTGATTTTTTTTATTTTTAACAAGGGACAATATAAATGAGTCGAGCAATTTATGTTTATAATCTTTATCTTTTTTATAATTTATTTTAGCTGGTTTTAAATTTTCTTTTCTGGATTTGTATAACAATATCTCATTCTTGTTTACCTCTATAGTTCCCCTTGACCCAAAGATTTTGAGTGTGTGATGATGAGGCAAGACACATGAAAAATTGGATGATATTTTAGCAATTATATCATTTTTGAATTTTAAAATAGCGATATTGTTATCATTGAATTTAAAAGTTGATTTTTCAGTAATTATTTTATTTCCTACTGATATTGCTTCTCTGGGTTTTGAACCTGTTATCCAAATCATAAGATCAATTAAATGAATACCACCTCCTTGAACTACTGAATAAAAAGGTATTTTACCTCTCCATCCTTTTGTTAATTTTTCAACTCTTCCATAATTATACTCTCCTTCGATACTATATATATTACCAATAATTCTTTTATTTATTAATTCTTTTACTTTTTTGAATTTTGGATGATGTCTTAAAACAAAGTTTGAAGATAGGTTTAATTTTGATTTTTTTAAAATTTTTCTAATATTTTTGAATTGTTTAATGTTTTGACACATTGGTTTTTCAATAAAAATATTTTTACCATTTCTTAAAGCTTGCATGATTTGCCCATAATGAAAATTATCATAAGAAGCTATTGAAATAAGATTTAAAGACTTATTTTTATAAACTTCATTTAAATTTTTAACAAAGTTTGTTTTAAATATTTTTTCATATTTTTTTTTCTTTATATCACAATCTGAAATACTTATTAATTTCGCATATTTATTTTTTGTAAATACTTTTACATGATTTAATCCAAAACCAAGGCCAATGGTTGCGGCATTAATAACTTGAGTTTTGCTAGACATTGTTTGTTAATTTATTATTTTGAATGTTGATTATTTTATAATCATTTTTATCAAAAATATCTCTATGATTTACAATAATCATCGTCTTATCTTTGATTTTACTTATATTAGAATATATTTTTTTTTCAGTTTCAAGATCAAGAGCATTAGTAGCTTCATCCAATATCAAAATTTTTGAGTTTCTATACAATGCACGAGCAATACCTATTCTTTGTTTTTGGCCACCAGAAATGTTTGACCCTATTTCTCCTATATTTGTGTTTTCTTTATTTTTTAAACTATCCACAAATCTACTAAGCTCACAAATTTCTAAACAATTTTTAAAAAGATTTGCATTAAATTTGCTTTCATCGTGCTCTAAAATAATATTATTTTTAATTGTATCATCAAATAGATAAATTGATTGAGGAATGTAGCTAAAATTAATAAGCCAATTATGATTAGAATTATTTACTTTTTGCTCATCAAAAAAGATTTCTCCAGATGTTGGGGCTTGTAAACCTAAAAGTAAATCAATTAAAGTAGATTTCCCCGAGCCTGTTTCACCTTGAATGATAATCTTTTCTTTTTTATTAATTTCAAAATTAATTTTTTTTAAAACATAATTTTCATTTTTAGGATATCTAAAATAAATATCATTTAATGATATTTTTTCATTAAAATTGATAATTTTTTGAGTTGAGATATTTTGGGTAGGCGACCTAAAGTTTATAAATTTATTGTAATATTCTATAGGGTCTTTTGAAAATTTAAATGTATTTAAAGAATTTAATGCATTATTCAAATAAGGTATAATCTTAATTGCAGAAACACCAAATACACTTAATAGAGCAAAAACTTTTGTATTATCAAAACTGTTTAAATATAGAAATATAACTAAAATAACGACGATAAGCACAAGCAAAACTTCAGAAAAAAGTCTTGGCAATTTAGATATAAAAATTCTTAAGTGATAAGGTCTAACAATTTTCATAGTTAAATTTTCATATTCTCTGACAAATAAATAGTCTTTAATAAAAGTTTTAATCTCTTTAATACCTCCAAAACTTTCTTGTAATTTTTTTGTCCTCTCAATCTCTAGCCTTTGTCTCAATTCACCAATTTGTTTATTTTTTTTTGATGTTAAAAAATAAAATATAGAACCAGTAAACAAAAAAATTGATAATGTAATTGCAAATCCTAAAGGCTCGATGAATATCAAAAATAATAAAATGCCGAAAATAAAAATAAAACTTTGTAAAAGCTTAAACAATGAAGATATTACTTCTCTAATCAGTAAACTATCTGTTCTAACTCTTGTAATTAAATCAGCTGTATTATTTTCTAAATGAAAAGCATATTCTTTATTAATAAGTTTGCTAAATAAATTTTTTGAAATTGTTTCTTGAGTATTTATTAAAAACTTACTTTCATACCAAAAAAAAATTGCAATAATTAAATTTTTAATAATAACAATAAAAATTAAACTTAAAAATATGAAAATTGAAAAGTTAAAATTATTTTTAAACTTTAAAAATTCAAAATTATTAAAAAATTCTATACTTTTATAAAAATTAGGATCAGCTATACTATAAATTATAGGAAAAATTGAACCAATACTTAAAATTTCTAGAAGCAAAACAATAAAACTAAAGAATGTCAAAAAAATAAATGTTTTTTGCTGCTTAATTGTCATTAAGCTCCAAATAAGAGGAATTTTATTCATGATAATTATTGTTTTTTAAATAGTTTAATATTTTAAGAGAATTTTCATTGTATGGATTTTTTACTTTTTTAAAAAGTTTATTCATAAAATCAAAATCATTTTTATTATCAATTGTAACTCTTAAATTGTTTAAATTTTGTTTTTGTTTAATTTCTTCGATTAAAATATTGTTATAATTTCTTTTATTTTCATAAATTTTAAAAGTCACATGTTCAAGATGTTTCTTGCTCAATTTGACTTTGTTTAACTTCAAAAGTTCATTTGCTTTAAATATCTCTAAAGTAAATCCCTTGGGTAAGTTATGAAGATTATTATCTATTCTTAAATAATTATTTTTTATAGTTTTAAATTTTTTTGTAATTATTTCTATTAAATTACCATCAGGCAAAATATTATCTGCTGTTGCGCGAACCACCAACATGTTCTTTTTTAAATTATTGATTTTAATAATTTTGATAAATCTTGAAAAAACATCATTTAATTTTCCTCTAAAGTAATCAATATTATTTTTTTTTAAAAGTAAAACCAGTTTATCATCGCTTCTCTTTTTTGAAGTTGCCACTATCACTCTATGACCTTTATTTTCTAATCGTTTGACGCAAAGGATAATAATTGGAATATTTTTTATTTTCTTCAAAACTTTTCCTGGTAATCTCTTTGAATTACATCTAGCTTGCAATATAACTATTGGGTTTGTCATTAGGTTTGTCATTGGCTTTGTAAAAAATTTAGATTAGCTATTTTTATAAATAATTAATATTTAAATCGGTCATAGAATAAATTTTTTTTTAATAAAATACTGGTATTCAATTTAAAGTGACCAATAATTGTAATTATCCTTGATTTTCTTGTTTTTTATCACTCCTTTTATATCAACTATTAAACTGTTATCATCTCTTAAAATATTTTTTATTTTTTTTTCATTAAATGTTGGGAATTTTTTATGTGGCACAGCAAGAATAAAAACATCAATTTTATTTATCGCTTTATTTAAAGATATATTTTTTGGTAATTTTATATCCTCTTTTGTAAGATATGGATCGAAAGTATAAATTTTATAAAATCTATTTTTAGAGAGAATATTTATAATATCAAACACCTTGCTATCTCTTGTGTCATTAATATTTTCTTTAAATGTTAAGCCAAAAATGCCAATTTCAATTTTTTTTTTAAATTTAAATATCTTTTTAATTTTTTTAACCACTGTATTTCCAACATATTTTCCCATATTCTGGTTTATGTTTCTTCCTGATAATATTACTTGAGGATTGTAATTATGTTGTTTCGCTTTATATGTTAGATAATAAGGGTCTACAGATATACAATGCCCTCCAACAAGACCGGGTGTAAAATCCAAGAAATTCCATTTGGTTTTTGCTGCTTTTAAAACTTCTTGTGTGTCTATTTTTAATTTAGATAAAATTAGACTTATTTCATTCATAAAAGAAATGTTTACATCTCGTTGAATATTTTCGACTATTTTTGAGGCTTCAGCTACTTTAATGCTACTTGCAATATGTACATCCGCAATAATTATACTTTTGTACAATTTATAAATAAATTTTGCAGCTTCAATGGTGCTGCCAGAGACTATTTTATTTAAGTTGGTAAAATCATTTTTGTCACCAGGACTCACACGCTCAGGACTATAGCCAACAGAAAAATCTTTGTTAAATTTTAAACCAGAGTACTTTTCGAGAATTGGTACACAAATATCTTCTGTTAACCCTGGATAAACTGTTGACTCGTAAATAACTAAATTATTTTTTTTAAGATTTCTGCTAATTAAAGCACTTGCATTCTTTAAATACCTTAAATCAGGTATCTTATTTTTATTTACTGGAGTAGCTACAGTCACAATAAAAATATCAGAGTTTTTTAAATCAATTTCATTAGATGTTAAAATTAATCCTTTTTTACTTATATTTTTAGCATTTTTAATTTTTGAAAATTTTTTTAACTGGTCAATTTTATTTTGATTAATATCAAAACCAATTACATTAAATTTTTTTGCAAACTTTTTTGCAAGTGGCATTCCAACGTAACCTAATCCTAGTATTGCGATTTTGTCAGATTTGAATCTCATATAAATATGTTTTATTTACCAAATTTGCATTAATTCATTTATTTCTTTTGATAAAAATTTTATAAAAATCATTAATATTGTCCTCATTAATTGCAAATTCAGAAATACTATTCGTAAAGTTAGACTAACAATTTTATTTTTAAAAGGGTTGATTTATATTATTCTCAAATTTTTCACAAGTCATTTAATTTTTTACCTAGTTTTTAGTAATTTATCTATGTGATCATTAATATAATTAAAAGTTAACTTATTACTATTGGTGTTGATTAATTTTATATTGTCACATTTAGTAAAATACTCATCTATTTTCATTTTCAGAATATTTGTTACTCTTTCCTCAAATTTTTCGTAAGAAGGTTTTTTCAAAAAACAAATTCCTTTTTGCGGAAAATCATAAAAGTCTAAATCTGTGAAATTACAAGCTAAGATTTTACCTCGTAGAGCTAATTTTTCACGTAGCATGGTAGAGATACTACCAATTACCAAATTAGATCTATGTATAGCTTCATAAGATGGGAATTTTTTTTCATTTCTTGGCATACAATTTTTTAAAAGATAATCAAATTCATTGGTTGATAAATATTTTTTATAAAAATTTATTTCATAGTGATTAGATTCCTCATTTCTTTTTGGAATAAATAAAAATTTAAGTTTATGTTTTATGCAATATTTTATTACTAGTTTTGGTAATATTGAAAATGTTTCACTTATTCCTTCTTGAGACCAAAGAGTATCTAGCTTAGTATTATAACTTGATATAAAGGATATATCATAGTAATTTTTTTCAACAGAGGTTTTATTTTTTTTAAAATACTCAAGATAATTTGAACATCTCAATGATCCATATTTATAAAATTTATTAATGTTTATATTAAACCTCCTGCAATCTTTTTCTTCTTCGTCACCAAAACAATAATAGTTTGGAATAAAAAAAAGATTATTTGAGTTAAATTTTACAAGCTTTCTTGAAAATAAAAGGTCATTCCTTTTAAAATCGTTTCTAGCAGCATTCTGCACCGCTATAAAATTAATATTATCATGAGTTAGGATTTTTGCTATTTTATGAAATCTGTTACAATTATCAATTGTGGTTAATACAATTTTTGTATTTGTAGTTTTTATTATAGCTATAAAATATGAAATGGCTAAATTTTTATCTATGTATCTTATCATGTAGAAAATTATTTTAAATGTAATAAAAATTTCAGTCATCTGGTCAAGTCTGGTTTTTAAAACATAATATTTTCTATCTTTTAAAACATTTTCAAAATCTTCAATTGAGGTATCATCAAAAATAAGTAAATTATTCTTTTTCGGATTAGAGAAAAAAAATTTTGCATTTTTTATCAAATTTAATAATTTAATTAAATTCAATATATTTTCCTATTCATTAAACTTATCAAAAATTAAACTTCTTTTTAATTCTCATAAACTTTCTTGGGTATTTTTTTTAATTTAGAAATTTTTGAGAGTGATAAAGAATTTTTTCCAAATACTTTTGGATAACTTTTATTTGTTTTTAAATTTTTAGTTTTAGCATCCATTAAACAGACTGTAAAACCAAGTCTATTTTTCTTAGTTTTATTTTTATTTGAACCATGAACTGTATAATTTGAAAATAATATTGCTTCTCCAGGTTGCAATTCTAGAAAGACCACTTTATTTTTCTTTAGTAATTTTTTTTCAATTGATGAACTTAGATTGTTTCCATAATTTAAAATTCCATATTTGTGAGAACCTTCAATAACTTTTAGACATCCATTTTTCTTTGTTGCTCCATTTAAAGACATCCATAACGTGAAAGATGGTTTTTTACTCATTTTCCATTTGTTACTTACGTCTTGATGAAACGGTAATATTGAAGAATTGATGTAACTTTTGTTCAAAATCGTAGCTCTCATGGATGATACTTCGGAGCCAATATATTTTTCTGAAAATTTTTTTAATATATTTAATTTAATACAATTTAAAAATTCTGGAACATACTCTAAATCTTTTATTTTTTTATATCTATTAGAAGGACCAGAAAATATTTCATTTTGAATGTCCTCATGTTTAATATTATAATAATTACCTTTGGGATCATCTAATTTAAAAAACATTCCAGGATAAGTTCTCTTACCCATCATTAAATCGTTTGTTACCTTAGTCAATTTTTTGATATAATTATCTGATACTATTTTTCCAAGTTTTACATATCCATTTTTATCATACAAAGAAAATAATTTATTCAATTCAGAATGATTTAAAAAAGATGTATCGAAGTTTTTGTATATCATATATATCTTATATTAGACATTTACTAAATTGCTACAACAAATATAATATTAGCTACTGGATTTCAATTTTGCGAGAAAGATAGAAAAGTGTTATACAAGGATTATTTTAAAAATAACAAAATTAACCAAGTAATTTTAAATAAAAAAATAAATTGGTTTTATGACATTAAGTCAATTCTTTACCAGGAAAAAAATAATTATCAAAAAGAAACTTATGAACATGCAAAAATTATAAAAAAAAATTATTTAGAAATTAAAGTTAAAAAATTTAGAAAACTCAATAAAAGTAAAATTATTATTAATAACTTTAATAAATCTAAATTTCTTAAAAAAGATAAAAATTTTAAAAAAAAATATATAAATTTATTTAATTATTTAGAGAAACAAAAAATAAAAAAATATATAAAACATTTTTGTATACATGGTAGTATTGCGTCTGATGATTATATTAATGGATGGAGTGATTTTGATACTTTTGTTGTTTTAAGAGATACTTTATTTGATGATATTAGATCAATAATTAAACTAAGAAATATTTTAAAAAATTTTTATAAAAAACTTTTAAACTTATCTTATTTTCAACACCACGGCCTAATCATGTATACTGAAACAGACCTTAATAATTATTTGAAAGGTTACTTGCCAAAAGAGGCTTTAGATAAAAGTTTTAGTATATTTGGAAAGCAAAAAATTATATTAAAAGAAAACTATTCAAATGCTAATCTTTCTCTTAAAAGTTTAAAAGAAAGAAAGAAATATTTACATCAAGGACTCGTTTCAAAATTTTATGATCATCACACCTATAAAGGTAAAAAACTTCAAATTCCTCTAAAAGCTGGAAGTAATCAAATGTACCAACTATTTTGTCACCTAGGATACATGCTTAATATTCCAATTCTATATTTTGATGCTACCAAAAGAAGTATCCATAAAAAAAAATCATTTAAAAAATTTTATTTAGAAATAAAGGATAAAAATATAGTAAATTTAATAAAAAAAACTGAAAAAATTAGGAAAAATTGGAATAAACATAAATTTGATAAAAGAAAGATACCAAGGTGGATTATAGCTGAAATTGGTGAAGAATACATGAAAAATTCTTATCTATTAATAAAAAAAGTTATAAAATTAATCAGTAGTTATAATCGAAATTAAAGATACCATCCAAATCTATACAATCCACCTTTAAATTTATATCTCTTTAAATTTAAATAATCAAAATTTAAAAAGATGATTTTTTTTAATAAATAATTCTTAAAGCTTTTTGAAAAAAATTTATTTAAATCTTTATTAGAACAAATAAATTTACGATTGAATGAGAAAAAAATTTTTTTGGATAAACTCAATTTTTGTGATGCATAAAAGAAATACAACATAAAAAATAATTTAGGAATTTTTACTTTATCTTTTTTTTTATAGTTAAATATAATATTATTGGTAAATTTTAATGTATGTTTACTCAATTTGATATCTGGAAATTTTTTTTCTAAATAAAAATATGCATTATCAGAAAAAAAATAATCAAAATTTTTTAAATTATTTAGAAAAAAAATATATTTTTTTTTCTTTAATTTGACCAAATTATATTCTCTTCTGAGCTCATAATATCTTTTTTCAATATTTTTAAATTTTTTAAACATGTCTTTTTTAAGCTGAATTTTAAAAAAATTTTTATAACTCAAAAGTAAAGATTTTATTTTTCTAAATTGTATATTATCAATTTTATTGTTTTGATCCAAAAAAAGCCTTGAATAATAATACCTTTCAATAAATGAAGTTAAATCTCTATTTTTTTTATCAGAATTATTTAATATTTTTGTAATATATTTTCTTTTAATAACTGAATAAATTTTTAATTGCTCAAATAAAAAAATTTTTTTTTTATTTAATCTTTCAATATAAATTATATTTCCATCATCAATTAATTTTTTAATATAAACTGGAAAATTTATTTTTGGTGGTTTTTTTTTGTAGATTAAAATTAGGTCTAAGTCTGATGTTGAGTCTTTAAAACTACCATAAATCCAAACATCATGTACAAATTTATTTTCATCAATTATTTTTTGTAAATCTTTAATAATCTTTATTTTTAATAATCTAATTTTTTTCAAGCTTATTTTCTTTTTTTTAACTCAATAAGACTTTTTTTTATTGATAATTTCAAATACTGCACTTCCTTCTCATTCATCCAAACATGAAATGGAAAAGAAATCATATTATTGTAAAATTTATCTGTATTAGGACACTTTGCTTTATTAAATCCATTTTTTTTGAAAAGGTCATATTTATATAATGGATAATATTGGATCACACATTTAATATTATATTTTTCATATAATAAACGAATTAAATCATCTCTAGTAATATTTTTTTTTGGTAAAAAATATGCACTAAGCAAATGATAAACGTGTCTTTTTTTTTCTTTTGGGCTGAAAAAATTAAGCTCTTCAAAATCTGAAAGATACTTTATTATGTTAATTGCTCGTTTAACTCTTAAATTGTTCAATTTATCTAATTTTTTTAACATTAGTATCCCTGCTCCACATTGAACTTCTGATAAGGTAAATTTAAAAGGCCATTGGCCTTTAATATCAGAGTCAACATTTCCCATAGCTGGCTTCCAATAATTTTTTCTTTTAAAATAGAAAGGTGCGTGTCCATTATGTCTTAGTCCAGGAACTTTTTTTGCATATTTTTTATCCTTTACATAAAGCATTCCACCCTCTCCTAGAGTTGTTATATTTTTTTGAGAATGAAATGAGTAGCTAGAAAAATCACCAAAAGTTCCAATTTTTTTTTTATCTATTTCAGCTCCCAGCGCTTGCGCACAATCTTCAATGATTTTAATATTTTTGTTTTTACAGAAACTTATAATGTTTCTAAAATCTACTGCATAACCATACAAATGAACAATAACTACCGCCTTAGTTTTTTTTGTAACTTTATTTTTAAAATCTTTTAAGTCTATTGTTCTAGATTTGAAGTCAATATCTGCCCAAATTAATTTTGCACCATTTCTTGCAAAAGGTATTGCAGAAGCACAATACGTATGAGCTGGAATAATAATTTCATCATTTTTTTTCAATTTAAGTAATGCAGCAATTATTTCTAAGGCAGCAGCCGCAGAACTAACAGCAAAGGTATTTTTTTTTTTTATATATTTAGAAAAATCACTCTCAAATTTTTTTAAGTATTTTCCTTGTGTAAGTGGATCTGCATATTTTATAATATTTGTCAGGTATTTAATATCTTGATCTTTAAATCTATGAGATCTTCCACTCCAATCAATTTTCACTTTTGCTCCTTTTTAAAATAGAGTCTATTATGTAGGCTTCCTCTTTATCATTTATTTCTAAAGATCTATTTTTTGGCATTTTATAAAAAGAATGTTTATTATGTTTAAAAGTTTTTTTTATTTGTATCAGTTTTCGATTTGAGATGTAAATAGCTCCGTTAATAAAAAAAGTCTCAATATCAAAATCCTGTCTTCTGTGAAATTTTTTCGATTTATTTAACACGAATTTCCAATTTTTTTTTTTTTTTTTATTATGGTCTCATATGGGTGCTCAAGAGACTCTGATATACTAAATAAACTCATAGATTTGTCTTTTTTTATTATCTTAATTGAATTATTAATATCCTTATAGCTTCTAAGTGGTGATGTTGGTTGTAAAATAACCATGTAGTCATAATATATGTTTTTTTTATTAAGCCATAAATGAAAATCAAACAAAGTATCCGCAAGAGATACTTTGCTACCTGACAATTTTTTTGGTCTTATATAATCTGAAATTATATCAAATTTTTTCGCAATTTTTTTTATTTTCAAACTATCAGTCAAAACAAAGTTTTGTTTTATGTCTGATTTTGTAACTGTATAAAACGTATGTTCAATCAAAGGTTTATTACCTACTTTAAAAATATTTTTATTTTTAATTCCCTTTGAGCCAGCTCTAGCAGGTATTACACTAATAAATTTCATTTAAAATTAAGAATGGGACCTTTTTACTTTATTGATAAAAATTAACAATTTAAAATTTAATTATAAGCTTTTTTTTAAAAAGTTTAGATTCTTTTTAAGATTTTTTTGATATCTATGCCAACCTTCTTTATCAACTTTAGCACCCTTAGCTTTATAACTTATAACCAAGCCAACTCTATCTAAATTTGATATATTTTTGTTACTCCCATGAGCAACTTCACAATGATGAATAATACAATCACCTGGACGTAAATTTGGAAAAAATTTTTTGTATCTCATCTTTTTTACAATTCTATCAGGTATTTGTTGAGAACTACCAGCTTGAAATGACAATTCATGCTCCAAAATTCCCTTTTTATGAGACTTTTTAAAATAAAATACACCTCCATTATTTTTATTTGACTCTGTGCAAGCAAGCCAAACATTTAGAGCTTTTTTATTTTTAATATTCCAATAATAATTATCTTGATGGATAGGAGATTTTTTTCCAGTTTTCTTTGGTTTTAAAAAAAATTCCATATTTCGTACAAAAGTTTTTTTTTCAAGAATATGCTCTATAATTTTAACTAATTTTTTATTTTTACTAAATTTTTCTAAAATTTTAGAACTTATAAATTTATTTATATCATGAATAGTATTAATTTTTTTATCTTTAGTAAAATGTAGATTGGGATTTTTTATGTTTAAAAATTTATTTTTAATATTGTTAATTTCATTTAATATTTTACTAACTTCAGAATTACTCAAAATTTTATTAATTTTTACATAACCATTTTCATCAAAATTTTTTTTAATTAAATCTAATTTTTTCATATCTTGTTTAATTTATTAAAATATACTTAATAATATTTTTAAAGAAAATTTATTACCAGTACTTAAATTTTTTTAACATCTCTTTTTCCTGTTTAGGTAATCTCTTAACACCATCTCCAATAACAAGAGCTGATTTATTTAAGATATTTGAAAGATTTTTCATTCCATTTTCAGATAGTGATGCCGCTTGATCTGTGCCCCACATACTTCTGTCTAAAGTGATGTGTCTTTCAATATATCTTGCCCCAAGCATATAGGCAATTATTGAAGGAGAAACTGAACTTTCGTGCCCGCTATATCCTACTTCACATTTAAATCTTTTTTTAAGTGTAAGTATCATTTTTAAATTGAGATTTTCTATTGGGCATGGATAAGTTGAAACACAATGCATTAGTACATATTTACATTTCTTTTTTTTAAAAATTTTTATAGCTTTTTCAATATCTTTTAAAGTGCTCATGCCTGTTGATATAAAAGTGAGTTTTTTTTCTTCTGCTACTTTTTCAATTAAATCTAAATTAGTAAGCATTGCAGACGCAATTTTGTTGTATTTTAAATTATATTTCCTAATAAATTTTTGACTTGCCATATCCCAGGCTGAAGCAAACCATATAATTTTTTTTTTCTTACAAAATTTTCTTATTTCTTTAAATTCTTTATGACCAAACTCAATCTTTTTTTTATAATCAAGATATGTCATCTCTCCCCAGGGAGTTTGTCTAAGTTTATACTTTTGATTTTCTGGTGTTGAAATATCTGGTTCTCTTTTTTGAAACTTAACAGCATCAAATCCAGATTCCGAAGCTAATTCGATAAGTTTTTTTGCTAATTTGAGAGACCCATTATGATTAATTCCGATCTCTCCAATTAAAAATGGTTTTTTAAGTTTTAAATTCATTCAGTTTTTTAAATGATTTTTGTAAAACATTATCACTGAAACTTATTACTTTGTCATCAAATATCTAATCAAATGAAATTAGATCAAAAAACCTTTATTGCTTTGATTGTAAGGTGTGTAGATTAATTTTCATTATAAATAGTGTCTAATTTTCTTAACCTGAATCAAATAATTTACATGAGAAGTATTTTGATTGATTAAAACTAAAATCTACAATTTAATAATAATTAATTAACTATAAAAATTTTTTTCAGTGCATAAATCAAGCCAATTGAGCTATTAGT
>CESM01024400.1_pt1 | contig 22378 bp, 22 predicted proteins | sample 361421 | NCBI WGS metagenome assembly CESM01 (sample SAMEA2622219, study PRJEB7988) | marine metagenome | isolation source: saline water (ENVO:00002010), including | reverse complement strand
TGCAGCAAAATGATATACCTCAGTAATATGATAATCAGTAAAGATTGATTTAATCACATCTTCATTAAGAATGCTATCTTTTATATAAGTAACATTATCATATATAATGTCTGATTGATGGATATCTAAAGCAATAACATGTGTTTCTTGATTAGATAGAGATAAAAGAGTTTGTCTGCCTATTTCACCATTGAAGCCTGTAATTAAAATTGCATTATCCATATTGTAAATTAACTCAATTGAGATGATTTTTTAAAAACTTTGTATTAAGATTGAATACCAAGTAAATTTTTTCGCTCAAATGAAGAAAATTATCTCAGTTATTAACCAAAAAGGCGGTGTAGGGAAAACTACTACAGCTATCAATCTAGCTGCTAGCCTGGCTATATTGGAGAAAAAAACACTTCTTATTGATTTTGATCCTCAAGCCAATGCAACAACTGGATTATCAAATTTTGGAGTTGATAATAGTCATTCTATTTATGATGCATTAAGCGGAAATCAAACAATGAGAAAAGTGATATCCAATACAAGCTTAGATTATCTTCATTTTATTCGATCTGATAATAACTTAGTTGGCTGTGAGGTAGAATTAGTTGGAGTGCAAAACAGAGAAAAACAGTTACTAAGACTTGTCAATAAAGTAAAGAAAGATTATGATTTTATTCTAATAGATTGCCCTCCATCATTAGGTCTTCTTACGTTAAATGCACTTGTTGCATCCAATAATGTTTTAATACCTATTCAAAGTGAATTTTTTGCTTTAGAAGGTTTAAAGAGTTTGAAAGAGACTATTAAATTAGTTCAAGAAAATATTAATAAAGAATTAAAGATACTTGGAATCCTAATTACGATGCACACAAAAAGACTGCGCTTAGCAAAGAAGGTAGAAAATCTATTAATATCAAATTTTAAAAATAAGTTGCTTAAGACAAAAATTAGCAGAAATATCAGATTAGCAGAGGCTCCAGATGATGGAAAGCCAGCTATTATGTATGATGTAGATTGTGCTGGAGCAAAAAACTATATGGAATTAGCATTGGAAATTTTAAATGAAAAAAAATAATCAAATAGGCCAAGGAATTGGTGCATTACTTACACCAAAAAAATCATCTGAACACTTAGATCAAAATAGTATACTCGTTAGTAAGATTATTCCTAATCCAAATCAGCCTAGAAAAGTGTTTAATGAGAAATCGCTAAAACAATTAGCGCAGTCTATTGATGAAAAAGGCTTAATAAGTCCTATCACAGTACGAGCATCTAATAATAAATATGTTATTGTTGCAGGAGAAAGAAGGTTTAGAGCACATCAACTACTAAAAAGAAAAAAAATATTAGCATATATTATCGATGCAGACTCTAATAAAGATATAATGTATATGGCTTTAATTGAAAATATACAAAGAGAAGATTTAAATGCAATCGAACAAGCAAAGGCTTATCAATATTTGAAAGATAACTTAGATAGTTCTATTACTGAGATTGCCAAAACAGTTGGTAAGTCACGTCCAGCAGTCTCTAATTCGTTGCGATTGCTCAATTTACCTAAGGAAATTCAGGATAGTATTCTTAAGAATGAAATTAATGCAGGTCAAGCAAGAGCTATATTGCAAAAAAAGACCAATCAAGGCATGATTCTTCTTTGGAGAAGGCTATTAAAGGAAAAAATGTCTGTTAGAAAAGTTGAAGCAGCGGCATCCACTAACATCAAGCACGATAAACAACTCAATCACATTGAAAATACTATCGCAAGAATTATTGGGACAAAAGTAACCATCAAGAATAGCAAAAAAACAAAAAAAGGTTTTGTCAAAATCCATTTTGATTCTAAAACATGGGATCGCGTTATTGATAAGTTGAAAAGTATAAAATCAGATTTTTAATAGTATATCTATGAAGTTTAAAAAATATAAAATATTATTTATTTCTCCTTTCAATGATAAAACATGGCAATCTGAATTTAATAGACCCACGCTAATTGCTGGGTTATCATTAATAGCATTTTCTTTTATTGCTTCTTTGTCATTGATTGTTCTTTCCGTGCCTATTGTAAAAGAATATTTTAGAATCACAGCCATTAACCAAGAAATTAAACAGCAAGAAGAAATTATAGATAATATTAGTGAAACTTTAGATGAAATAGGTTTAATGAAGTCATATATAGAAAGTCTTATTAGTTCAGATGGTGACAATAGTTTATCAGATAGTAATATTAGGTTTATGGTAACTAATAATATTCCAAATCTTCAACCAACTGACGGAATAATTAGCAATGATTTTAATCCTTCAACTTTGCACTTTGGAATTGATATTGTTAGCGATGAATCTACTCCTATTATGGCAATAGCTGATGGGATAGTAGCTTATAGTGATTATTCTAAAAAGTTAGGTAATGGAATTATAATTGATCATATGAATGGATATCATTCCCATTATTACCATAATGAAGAAAACTTTGTTGATAAGAATGATAAAATAGATCGTGGAATGATTATTGCAACGCTAGGCAATACTGGAATTTCTACTGGACCTCATTTGCATTTTGAGTTGTGGAAAGATGGAGCACCAATTGATCCATTAACTTTTTTCCCTGATTTTTCAAAAAAATCTGATAAATTTGATGAAGAGGAATCTGATGAACAATAAATCAATTAATAGTCAAACAATTATCGCTGAAGATGTACAGATTGATGGCGACATCACACTAACTGGAAATATTACTATTTATGGAGAAATACGAGGTGCAGTCTCTACAGATGGTGCAATTCAATTAGCAAAAAAAGGGAAAATTTTTGGCGATGTCAAAGCTGCGACAATACAAATCAATGGATATATACAAGGGGATGTGTTTATCAATGGATCAGCTGAACTTTTAAGTAAGTGTGAGCTAGTTGGAGATTTAAGATATAAGGTATTAACCATACAGGATGGAGCTCAATTTTCTGGACGTTGTGAAATTATGGAAGATGATTTAACAATATAGATGAAGCCCTCTAAAAGATCATTAAGCTCAATTCTTTCTGAAAGTTATGCTATATATTTTGAGTTTTTTGGCATCATCCTTTCTTGGATTTTATTCGGATATTTGGTTTTAAAAAATATATCTTATATTGCCATTATTATAGGCGTAATTCATGGCTCTACAAGAATCTATCGCCACGTTATAAAAAATAATTAAAAAATCTCCTTTTTTTCTGTCATTCCTTATATCTCTTTATTAATATTTCTCGATGTTTATTGATAAAAAAATAACTGACACTCACCACACTGAAACTCCTGCAGACATTGCTATTGGTCACGTTGCAAATACAGATCACGGTCATCATATATTTGATTTAGAATTTTTATCTTATTTATCAACAAAAATTTCATCATTCTTTGGTATATCGGATAGCTCTATCTTTTTTATTAATCTTGGGATTACAAAACATGTTTTTGTTCTTCTTTTTGTTTCAGTTATTATGGTATTGAGTATTATTGGTTTAGTAAGAAATTATATATCAGATAAAAAAAATATTCCAAACAAGTTGATGAGCATTATGGAAATGTTTGTAGTCTATCTTAAAGACGATGTTTTGGAAAATTTTATTGGTAAGAATTATAGAGAATGGGCATCATTAATTTATACCATTTTCTTTTTTGTTTTATTCGCGAACCTATTAGGGTTGGTACCATTTTTTGATTTATTAGGATTGTTTGGAAAGCTAGGACACAATGAGCTATTGAGTAGTTTGTCTCATGGAGGAGCTACTATTACTGCCAATGCAAATGTTACATTTGCTATTGCAACAATTACTTTTGTTGCATTCATAGGTGCAGGTATTAAGAGATATGGTTTTATACAGCACTGGAAAAATTTAGCACCTTCAGGATTAGCATGGCCATTATACTTTGTTGTTGTTCCAATTGAATTTATGGGACTATTTATTCGACCACTTGCCTTAACTTTAAGATTGGCAGGGAATATGATGGGTGGTCATATAGCATTAGTAATTTTTATAACATTTATATTTTCCATGGCAGATAGCTTTGGATCGTGGGCAGGATTTGGTATAGCCCCATTTTCTATTGCATTAGCAGTAGGATTAACTATGTTAGAATTATTGGTTGCAATAATTCAAGCATATGTATTTGCTTTATTAACAGCCGTTTTTATAGGAATGGCGATACACGTAGATCATTAACAAAAAAAGGAGTCTCACTATGGGAGCAGGGTTAGCAGTAATAGGTGCAGGAATTGGTATTGGTTTAATTGGTTATGGAGTAGCTCAAGCTATTGCAAGACAACCTGAAGCAGCTGGAGAAATTAGATCTCAAACATTTCTTTTAGCAATTTTGGTTGAGGGAGCAGCAATTTTGCTTGGATTATTATCACTAGTTCTTTAATCAACGTTAGGAATAAAATATGAATCCATTATTAACGGTAGATCTAGGCCTATATGTCTGGACGCTAGTAATTTTTTTGACAGTGCTTTTTGTTTTAAAGAAGTATGCATGGAATCCTCTTTTAGATTTTATTGAAGAGAGAGAAAAAGACATTGCAAACTCTTTATCAATGGCTGAAAGCGCAAAGTCTGATTTAGAAAAAATAAAAGATGAGTCACAAAAAATATTAGATGAAGCCAAAAAAGAAGGTAAAGTTATCGTAAGCGATAGCAAGCAGAAAGCTGAAGATTCAGCGAATAAAATCTTAGAAAATGCAAAATCAAAATCTGATGAATTTATTGTAGATGCACAGTCTAAGATTGAAATTGAGAAGCAACGAGCAATCAAGGAGATTAAAGAAGAAGTGGTTGATCTTAGTATTGATTTAGCTTCTAAGATATTAAAAAGGAATGTGAAAGATGATGATAATGATAAATTTATTAAATCTTCACTAGAGGCAATGAATGTAGATGAAGCAAAATCATAAAAAGATAAAGATATATTCTGAAGCACTATGTAATAGTGTTGATACTTTTGAAAGTTTTCAAAGTATTAAATCTTCACTTTATGAATTGACTGCCTTGTCTAAGAAAGACCTTACAATTAATACGTTTATTAAATCAAAATCAATTGATTCGAATCAGAAGATGAATATTTTTACCGAAGCTTTTAAAGAAGTTTTTGATAAAAATTTACTAGATGTTCTTTTGGTTATGATTGAAAATGATGATATGAATTTATTAATTGATGTCAATAAGAGCTTTATAGTTCTAGCAAAAGAAAAGCTGAACATAGCATATGTAGAAGTCACATCATCTGCCGATATGGACAGCAATACAAGAGCTGAATTATCAAGCGCACTTAGCGATATTACAAAAAAGAAAATTGATATTAATTTTTCAACTAATAAAGATTTAATTGGGGGATTAAAGATTAAGATTGATGATATGCTATTTGATAGTAGCTTAAAAACAAAATTAGAAAACGCAAAATCAAAATTAATAGGGGTATAAATGGATATTAAAACTAATCAAATTGGTGATTTATTACGCGACCAAATAAAAAATATCGACAATAATGTTGATGTAAATGAAGTAGGTGAAGTTTTAGAAATTGGAGATGGAGTTGCTAGAACTAGTGGCTTAGGAAATGTAATGAGCTCTGAGTTGGTAGAATTTCCAAACAACGTTTTTGGTATGGCATTAAACTTGGAAGAAGAAAATGTTGGAGTTGTACTTTTTGGAGATAGTAGCCTTGTAAAAGAGGGTGATACGGTCAAAAGAACAGGTAAGGTAGTAGAAGTGCCTGTAGGAAAAGAATTATTGGGCCGAGTGGTGAGTCCTTTAGGAGTACCAATGGATGGAAAAGGTCCAATTAATGCAAAACACTCATTGCCAATTGAAAGAAAGGCATTGGGAGTAATGCAAAGATTCCCAGTAAAAGAACCTTTACAGACAGGTTTAAAATCAATTGATAGTATGATTCCAATTGGTAGAGGTCAAAGAGAATTAATCATTGGAGATAGACAGACAGGAAAATCTGCAATCGCCACAGATACGATCATTAATCAGAAATCTACTCATAGTAGCGATAGCCCAGTTTATTGTATATATGTTGCAATTGGTCAAAAAGCATCTACAGTTGCTAAGCTAGTTGGTGAACTTGAAGCAAATGGTGCTATGGAATACACAACAGTTGTAGTAGCAAATGCTTCTGATCCTGCTCCATTACAATATATTGCTCCATATTCTGGATGTGCAATGGGAGAATATTATAGAGATAATGGTATGCATGGTCTTATTGTTTATGATGATTTGTCTAAACAGGCAACAGCTTATAGACAGATGTCACTAGTATTGAGACGTCCTCCAGGTAGAGAAGCTTTTCCTGGAGATGTATTCTATTTGCATAGTCGATTATTGGAGAGATCTTCAAAATTATCCGAAGATCTTGGTTCCGGATCATTAACTGCATTGCCAGTGATTGAGACTCAAGAAGGAGATGTATCAGCATATATTCCAACAAATGTGATTTCTATTACGGATGGACAAATATATCTCGATACTAATTTATTTAATGGTGGAGTTAGGCCTGCAGTAGATGTAGGGCTTTCTGTTTCCAGAGTTGGAGGAAGTGCGCAAATTAAAGCAATGAAGAAGATTGCTGGTAAATTAAGATTAGACTTAGCACAATTTAGAGAATTAGAAGCATTTGCAAAATTTGCTTCTGATTTAGACGAAGCTACAGCTGCACAAATTACTAGAGGTCGTCGCATGGTAGAGATATTGAAACAAAACCAATATGTTCCAATGTCTACAGCTAACCAAGTGATTATTATCTATGCTGCAAGTCAGGGTTATCTTGATGATATAGACCTTGAGTCTGTTAAGGAGTTCGAAGTTGGTTTGCTAGAACATTTTGCTTCTAAAGCTCAAGAATGTATCAAAGAAATTGACGATACAGGAGATATTGGAGATGATTTAGGAGCTAAGATGAACAAGGCAATTGAGGAGTTTAAAAAGAGCTTCTAATATGGCAAATCTTAAAAATCTTCAAGAACGTATTAAGTCTGTAAGTAGTATCCAACAGGTTACTAAAGCTATGAAAATGGTTGCTGCAGCCAAAGTAAAGAAGGCGCAGGAAAAGATGGAAATTTCGAGACCATACTCAAAAAACACACAGGACTTAATCTGTAGAATTCTACCGCAAGTTGCTAATTCTAACATTGCATTAGTTGATAAAAGAGATGTAAAGAATAAAGGTATGATTATCATTACAAGCGATAGAGGTTTTGCAGGTTCATTTAATTCTAGCGTCATTAGATTAGCAGAAAAAGAAATTGAGAAGTTTGGAAAAGATAAAGTGCAGTTATTTTGCTTAGGAAAGAAGGCATCCGAGTACTTTAGTAAAAGAGATTATAATGTTGTACAGTCTTTCTATGATTTTTGGAAAGATATGACATTTGATACAGCGTCAGATATTTCTGAAACTTTTATTAAAGCTTTTAATGGTTTAGAGATAGATGAAGTTTATGTGATTTATAACCGATTTAGAACTTTAGCATCTCAAGATCTTATGATGGAAAAAGTATTGCCAATTGATTTTACGGAAGACTATAACGTTAAGAATTATAACTACGATTATGAACCAAATCAGGAGAAAATCGTAAATGTATTGCTACCGAAACATCTTAAGGTGCAGATGTGGCAACAAATGTTAGAATCTTATAGCAGTGAAGAGGCTGCGAGAATGATTGCAATGGATAATGCTACAGAAAATGCAAAAGAAATAATTAAAGAATTAAAACTAGAATTTAACAAAGCCCGTCAAGCTGCAATTACTACAGAGATGTTAGAGATTGTTGGTGGAGCAGAGGCGTTAGTCGATTAAGGGGACATAAAATGAATAATGAAGGTAAGATATTACAAATAACTGGTGCGGTGGTTGATGTAAAATTTGATGAAGGCCATTTACCAAAAATTATGAATGCTTTAAGCATAAAAAGAGAAAATGAATCCGACTTAGTATTAGAAACTGCACAGCATTTAGGTCAAGGTGTGGTGAGAACGATTGCTATGGACTCTACTGATGGTCTTGTAAGAGGTGAGAAAGTATCAGATTTGGGTGAACCAATTTCTGTTCCTGTCGGAGAAAAAACATTAGGTAGAATGTTTGATGTTCTTGGAAACCCAATTGATCAAAAAGGAAAAGTAGGTAATACTAAAACATCTCCAATACATAGATCTGCACCCGCGCAAGAAGATCTAACAACAACATCTGAAATGTTTGAAACCGGAATTAAAGTGGTTGATTTGATGGAGCCTTATACTAGAGGTGGAAAAACAGGATTATTTGGTGGAGCTGGAGTTGGAAAAACAGTTCTAATTCAAGAGCTTATTAGAAATATTGCAACAGAGCACGGTGGATTTTCTGTTTTTGCTGGAGTTGGTGAAAGAACAAGAGAAGGAAATGATTTATATGCTGAAATGACTGAGTCAGGCGTTATTGATAAAACAGCACTTGTCTTTGGACAAATGAATGAACCTCCTGGCGCAAGACTAAGAGTTGGTTTGAGTGCATTGACAATGGCTGAATATTTTCGTGATGATGAAGGTAAAGATGTTCTATTATTCGTAGATAATATCTTCAGATTTACTCAGGCTGGTTCAGAAGTATCGGCGCTGTTAGGAAGAATGCCTTCAGCTGTAGGATATCAACCTACTTTATCAACAGAGATGGGTGATTTACAGGAACGAATTACATCAACTAAAAAAGGATCAATTACATCTGTACAAGCAATTTATGTACCAGCAGATGATTTAACTGATCCAGCTCCTGCAACAGCATTTGCACACTTAGATGCAACTTCAGTGTTGGAAAGAAAAATTGCTGAGTTAGGAATTTATCCTGCAATTGACCCTCTTACTTCAACATCTCGAATTTTAGATCCAAGAGTTGTTGGAGACAGGCATTATAATGTGGCACGATCTGTGCAGACAACGTTACAGCAATATAAGGATTTGCAAGATATTATTGCTATTCTTGGTATGGATGAATTGTCTGATGAAGATAAGATGGTTGTGTCTAGAGCAAGAAAAATGCAGAAATTTATGTCTCAGCCTTTCTTTGTAGCAGAGCAATTCACAGGTCTTGAAGGTCGTTATGTAAAGCTTGAAGATTCTATTTCAGGATTTGAAGCAATATTAAACGGAGAAGTAGATGATCTACCTGAAAATGCTTTCTCATATGTTGGATCAATTGATGAAGCAATAGAAAAGGCTAAAAAGTGAGCAAAAGTTTTAGCTTAGATATTGTTACCCCAACACATTCATTTAATTTTGATAATGTGACTTATGTCAAATGTCCTGGCACTGAAGGTTATTTCGGGATTATGAAAAATCATACTAACTCTATCCTCAATCTCAAGGAAGGAGTAATATCAGTAACAACAGATAAAAAAGAGATGAAATTTTCTTGTTCTGCAGGTATTGCTGATATCAATTCTGACTCTACAGATGACATTCCAGACAAGGTATTACTACTTGTCGAAAATGCAGAAGAATTAGAAAAATAATTATTACATTGATACTATATGGATTCTAGAACACATAATTGTGGTGAATTAACCAAAAAACATCTTAATCAAACTGTTCAATTATTTGGATGGGTTAATTCAACTCGCACTCATGGTAAAATTATTTTTATTGATATTAGAGATAGATTTGGCAAAACACAGGTTGTTTTAGATCAAGAATCTCTTGTAGAAAAAGGAAAAACATTATCTAATGAAGATGTTATATCAATTTCTGGCACTGTTATAGCTAGATCAAAAGATTTAATAAATGATACTTTAAAAACCGGAGAAATTGAAATTTCTGTAAAAGAATTAGAAGTATTAAATGTATCTTCTCCACTTCCAATGTCTGTTCATGATAGGGAGGCATCCACTGAAGAGCATCGATTAAAATATCGTTATTTAGAGCTAAGAAATGCTGAACTACAACATAATTTGATTATTAGACATAAGACAACTCAAGTAGTAAGAAATTTCTTAACTGATCAAAATTTTATTGAAATTGAAACTCCAGTATTGACGAAGTCAACACCTGAAGGCGCAAGAGACTATTTAGTCCCAAGTAGAGTGCATAATGGAAAATTTTATGCTCTACCTCAGTCTCCTCAAATGTATAAGCAGTTATTTATGATCTCTGGTTTAGATAGATACTTCCAGATTGTCAAATGTTTCAGAGATGAAGACTTAAGATCAGATAGACAGCCTGAATTTACTCAAATTGATTTAGAAATGAGTTTTGTAGATGAAGAGCATGTAAGAGATATGGTTGAGCAGTTAATTATAACTGTATTTAAAGAAGTTAATAATGTGAAAATGGATATGCCATTTCCTACTTTGTCCTACGAAGAGGCTTTAAACAGATTTGGTACTGATAAGCCTGATATGAGATATGATATAGAATTACAAAATTTTAAACCATTTTCTGATCAGTCTGATTTCAAAGCATTTAAAGATGCCGATTCTGTCAATATGATTAATGTAGAAAACTCAGAGTTTTTTTCGAGAAAGATTATTTCTGAACTAGATACTTATGCACAATCGCTTGGTGCTAAAGGTTTGGCATGGATGAAATATAATGATAGTTCTTTTGAAGGAGGAATATCAAAGTTTTTTGAAACAAAACTTCAATCTAGCATCGCATCAGAATGCAGCATTAATAATAATTCTATATGTTTTATGGTGGCAGACAGCGCTGAAGTGTCTTTAAAAGTATTAGGGAAAATAAGAGTAAAGGTTGCAGAGATGTTAAATTTATGTGATGATTCAATATTCAAACCTGTTTGGATTGTAGATTTTCCATTATTTAGTTGGGATAAAGATAATGAACGTTTTGATTCTGTACATCATCCTTTTGTTGCACCAAAAGACAAAGATCTTAAGATTGCCATTTCTGATCCTGAGAAAGCTATATCAAAAGGATATGATATTGTAATTAATGGCTATGAAGTTGCAGGTGGATCAATTAGGATTCACAATCAGGAATTACAGCAAAAAATCTTTGAAACTATGAATCTTACTAAAGAAGATATTGAAAATAAATTTGGGTTTTTCATTGATGCTCTGAAATTTGGAACTCCTCCACATGGCGGTATTGCATTTGGATTAGATAGACTAGTTATGTTATTAGTTGGCGTCAATAATATAAGAGATGTTATTGCATTTCCAAAAACCACATCAGCATCTGCTCTTATGGAAGATTCTCCTAACACTGTATCAGATGAACAATTAGATGATTTAGGTATAGGCATTAAAGAGAATGAAAAAAACGTTTGAAATAAAAGGAGTTGATCTCACAGAATTGTATGGTATTGGGGATCAAAATATCCTTTTTCTTGAGAAATCTCTTCCACTCAACATCAATATTCGAGGCAACAGTCTATTTTGTAAAGGACTGAAGAAAGACCTAGATCATTTTTCTGTCATATTAGGACATATGGTCGATTCAATTAAGAAGGGAAATAATCTTAGCACCAAAGATATCAATCAATTACTAGCAATGAACATGCAAAAGACGCTAGACAAAAAAAAATCTATCAATGATGTAATTTTTTATGGGAAAAAAGGACCAATACATGCTAGAACTGATGGACAAAAAAAATTATTTAACTCTTTACACAAAAATGACATTGTCATTTCTGTTGGACCTGCTGGTACTGGAAAAACATTTCTAGCAGTAGCTTATGCACTTTCACTGCTAGAAAAACATGAGATTGAAAAAATAATTTTTTGTCGACCTGCAGTTGAAGCAGGAGAAAGTTTAGGTTTCCTTCCCGGAGATTTAAAAGATAAGATTGATCCATATCTTGCACCTTTATATGATGCACTTCATGAATTATTGCCAAAGAGTAAAATTCAAATGTTTCTTAATAAGGGTATTATAGAAATTATTCCATTGGCTTATATGAGAGGAAGAACTATTAATAGATCAGCAATGATTTTAGATGAAGCACAGAATGCTTCTACTATCCAGATGAAGATGTTTTTAACAAGGCTTGGCATAGACTCTAGAGCAATTATTACAGGAGATATATCTCAGATTGATTTGCCAAAAAAATCTCATTCAGGATTAGTTAGTGTTTTAAATATATTAAAAAATATGAAAGATATAGGTATCGTCAAGCTAGATAAGAATGATATTGCTAGACACCATTTAGTGAAGCATATTATTGACGCATATTCAAAATCTAAAGCATAAAAGGAAGACTTATGATAAAAAAGGGAATATTTAAAAGAATGAATGAGACAAATCATGAACAAATTGTTTATTGCAATGATTCCAGTTCCGGATTAAAAGCAATTATAGCAATTCATAATACTGTCTTAGGTCCTGCTTTAGGAGGATGCAGAATGTATCCTTACAAGAGCGGTAAAGAAGCTTTGGTAGATGTATTAAGATTATCTCGAGGAATGACTTATAAAGCTTCAATAGCAAATCTCAATCTAGGCGGAGGAAAAGCTGTCATTATTGGCGATCCTAACAGTGATAAATCAGAAGTATTATTAAGGTCATTTGGAAATTTTGTAGAAAGTCTTAATGGTAAATATATTACAGCAGAAGATGTTGGTATGTCAGTTCATGATATGGAATTTATAAGAATGGAAACTGACCATGTTACTGGTATTAAAAGAGCGATGGGCGGAAGTGGAGATCCGTCTATATTAACTGCATTAGGAGTTTTTGTGGGTATGCAAGCCGCATTGAAGAAAAAATTAGGTATTACTTCTATGAGAGATCTTAAGGTCGGAATACAAGGATTTGGAAAGGTAGGTTATCATTTATGTAGTCATTTGCATAAAGAAGGTGCTATTATTTATGGATATGATATTGATAAAGAGAAATTAGATACAGTGGTGAGTGAATTTGGTGTTATTCCTGTATCTAACGAAGAATTAATGTCTTTAGATTTGGATGTATTTTCACCTTGTGCGTTAGGTGCAATAATTAATGAACAGACAATCGGACAACTTAAGTGCTCTGTAATTGCCGGAGCTGCAAATAATCAGTTAGAAAAAGAGCCTAGAGATTCAAAGTTATTGCTTAGTAAAGGAATAATGTATGTCCCAGACTATGTCATCAATGCCGGAGGATTAATGAATGTTGCAAATGAGCTTAAAGGATATGATAAGGAAAAAGCTAAATATCAAGTAGAAGGCATCTATCATATTCTTATGAGAATATTTGATTATGCATCAACAAACAACATTTCAACGCTTGAAGCAGCTAATTTATTGGCAGAGAGAAGAATAAATGAATTTTCTCAATGGCACCATCACTGATGAGCGAAAAACAACATAGAAAAAAAGCAAGAGAAGCAGTCTTGCAAGCTTTGTATGCAAAACATGTTTCTAATGAAGATGAGAAAAAAGTTCTACACGATATTAATGAAAGATATCAGTTTGATGAACCAACAAAAAATTTTGTTAATGAATTATTTCATTTAACAATAAAGAATCAAAATATCTTAGATGATAAAATTGAATCTTCATTGGAAAACTGGACGCTAGAAAGAGTAAATATTATTGATAGATTAATTATGCAGATGTCGATATGTGAAATGTCAATGATGCAAGATTATGATATATCACATAAAGTAACTATTAGTTCTGCAATAGAAAATGCTAAAAAATTTAGTTCAGAAGATAGCACTGCATTTGTAAATGGGATATTAGATTCAATCCATAAAAAATTATAAATAATATGAGTTTATTAACAAAAATATTCGGCACAAAATCTGGTAGAGAAATTAAGAAAATTCAACCTCTCGTTGCTCAGATTAACACATTTTATAATAAGTTAGATGGAAAAGATGAGTCCTATTTATTAGAGAGAACTCGCGAATTACAAAATATTGTACAAGAAAAGATTAAGACTGCTGAAGATAAAAAGCTTATAGATGTTTCAGATAGGAAAGAAATACAAAACATACGTACAGCAATTGAGAAAGAAGTACTAGATGAAATATTAGTAGAGGCATTTGCTTTAGTTAAGCATTCTTGTCGCTTATTGTGTGGAAAAGAATGGACAGCGGTCGGTCAAAAGATTAAATGGGAAATGATTCCTTATGATGAGCAGCTAATTGGCGGGATTGTTCTACATCAAGGAAAAATATCTGAAATGAAGACTGGAGAAGGTAAAACTCTTGTTGCAACAATGCCTATTTATTTAAATGCCCTATCTGGAAGAGGTGTCCATATTGTTACTGTTAATGACTATTTAGCGCAGCGAGACTCAGAATGGATGGGTAAAGTATTTGAAATGATGGGTATGTCTGTTGGTCATATTTTAAACTCTATGAATCCAGATCAAAGAAAGGCGGCATATAATTGTGATATAACCTATGGAACCAATAATGAATTTGGTTTTGACTATCTTAGAGATAATATGACTATTGATGCTGAGCATCTGGTGCAGAGACCTCATCATTATGCTATTGTTGATGAAGTAGATAGTGTTTTAATAGACGAAGCAAGAACTCCTCTGATTATATCTGGACCAGTAGAGACTAAAATTAACCAATCTTATGTAGATTTAAGTTCTCCTGTAAAATCCTTAATTGGTAAACAAAAGATTTTAGTATCTGAACTAGTAAGTAAAGCAGAAGAAATTTTAAAATTAGATAATCCATCAGAAGATGACCTTTATGATGCTGGATTACTTTTGTTGAAATCGAAAAAAGGATTACCTAAGTATGGAAAGTTACAAGAATTATTTCAAGAGCAAGGAACAATGAAGCTCATGAATAGTGTTGAGTCTGAATATATTGCAGAGAAGAAGTTGCATGAATTAGATGAGGATTTATATTTTGCTATAGATGAGCAGTCAAACAGTGTTGATTTATCGGATAAGGGAAGAGAAGCATTGTCTCCAGAAAATATGGAGGCATTTACTATACCTGATTTAGGAGAAATGTTAAGCGATATTGATGATAGCGATTTATCTGAAAACCAAAAGAAGTTGAACAAAGAAAAAGCTTATCAGTTGCATTCTCAGAGAAGTAGTAAGATTCATTATTTAAATCAACTCCTTAAAGCATATACTTTATTTGATAAAGATGTCGAATATGTAGTACAGAATGGGCAAGTATTGATTGTTGATGAATTTACAGGTAGGGTTTTGCCAGGAAGAAGATTTAGCGGAGGATTACATCAAGCCTTAGAGGCAAAAGAAAATGTTAAAATTGAGAAAGAAACTCAGACATTAGCATCAATTACTATTCAGAATTATTTTAGAATGTATGATAAGCTCTCTGGAATGACAGGAACTGCTGATACAGAGGCAGCAGAGTTCGAAAAAATCTATAGTCTTGGTGTCACTGTTATTCCAACGCACCGTCCAGTTGTTAGGCAAGATTTTAATGATGTCATTTACAAATCTATGCATGCAAAATATAAGGCCGTGATTAATGAGGTGAGTGATTACTTTAAAAAAGGACAACCCGTATTAATTGGAACCATATCAGTTGAAGTTTCCGAATTATTATCAAAAATGTTAAAACAAAAAGGAATACCTCATAATGTGTTAAATGCAAAGCAACATCAAAGTGAAGCACAAATTGTAGCACAAGCAGGACTAAAAAATGCTATTACTATTGCAACAAATATGGCTGGTAGGGGAACTGATATTAAATTAGGTCCAGGCGTAGAAGAATTGGGTGGGTTACATATTATTGGTACCGCAAGACACGAGTCAAGACGTATTGATCTTCAATTAAGAGGTCGATCTGGAAGGCAAGGAGATAGCGGATCTTCAAAATTTTATATTTCTTTAGAAGATGACTTGATGCGATTGTTTAACATGGATAAGCTTGCATCTTATATGGATAGACTTGCTATGGATGAAGATCAAGAATTAAGTGCAGGAATGTTAAATCGCGGTGTAAGTAATGCTCAAAAGAAAGTTGAAGAAAGAAATTTTGGTATGCGAAAACATTTACTTGAATATGACGATGTCTTAAACCAACAAAGAGAGATTATTTATGATCTAAGAAACAAGGCATTGCTATCAGATTCAATTAAATCTTCAATTGATGAGTTTATAGATGATTTTATATATGATCTATTTGAACCATTAGATATTAAAAATATAAAGGATTGGGACTGGCCAGCATTAAATCAAGAATTAAACGCACACCTACTAATTGAAATAGATAAATCTGATTTTGCAGCAAAGAGTGGTAAAGAAGATATAGTAAATACTATCGCAGATAAAGCATTAGAATACTACAGTCAAAAGGAAGAAATTATACCGACAGAATTATTACGTAAGCTTGAAAAATTTGTAGTATTAAGAACCATTGACGAGAAATGGCGCAATCATTTATTGGGAATGGATCAGTTAAGAGAGGGGATTGGATTGAGAGCCTTTGGACAGAAAAATCCACTTATAGAATATAAAGCAGAAGCATACAATTTTTTTCAAGATTTAATGGCTAGTTTACGTGCATCAATTGTACAAAGAGTGTATCATGCACAGATTAGTGAAAATCCTAGAGAAGAATCTCCACCGGTTCAAAAAAACATTCAAATGACTCATGCGGATGCTTCATCTGAAACACCGTCGGAGCCTATAAAAAATCCTCAAACCAATACAGAAGAGAAGATTGGTAGGAACGATAAAATAAAAGTATTATCTCCTTCAGGAGAAGAAATAGAAATTAAGTTTAAAAAGTTAGAATCTTATTTAGGGAAAGGATATACGCGTGTCTAAGAAAAAAAATAAATTACATTTCTCAACAAAAACTATTCATGTTGGTAACAAGATTGATGAAACTGGGGCTGCTGTTACTCCAATTCATTTTACATCCACTTTTAAGCAGCCAGCATTTGCTAGTACAGAGAAATATGTTTATTCAAGGGTAGGTAGTCCCACATTAGAAGCTTTAGAGGAAAATTTAGCTATGCTTGAAAATGCTAAATATGCCTATGCATTTTCTTCTGGAATGGCAGCAATGACTGCAATTTTTACGATGTTCAAACCAGGAGACCATGTTTTAATTTCTCAGAATGTTTATGGGGGCGTTTTCAGATTAGTGACCAGAGTATTAAATGACAATAAAGTAGATTTTGAATTTATAGATACATCTAATATAGATAAAGTGAGAGATTCAATAAAAGATAATACAAAATTAATTCATCTTGAAACGCCAAGCAATCCTTTGCTTGATTTAGCTGATATTGAAAGTATTTCAAAAATAGCACATGAAAAAAATGTATTAGTTAGTGTTGATAACACATTTATGAGCCCTTACGGACAGAGGCCTTTGGATTTAGGTGCAGATATTGTCATGCATAGTACAACAAAATTTATTAGCGGACATTCTGATGTACTAAGTGGAGCATTAATGGTTAATAATGATGAGGCATCCGAAAAAATTACTTTAATTCAGAATACTGGAGGAGCACTACCTAGCCCATTTGATGCATGGCTACTTTTGAGGTCAGTAAAGACACTTTCTATTAGAGTTGAAAAACAATTTGATAATGCTCGCAAGATTGCTAATTGGCTAGATAATCATTCTAAAATTACAAGAGTAATTTATCCTGGATTAAAATCTCATAAACAGTTTGATCTGGCAACAAAACAGCATTCTTCACCAGACGGTAATCCAGTATATGGTAGCATGATCTCTTTTGAACTAGATCAATCAATTAATCTTGATAACTTTGCAAAACAATTAAGTATTATCACATTAGCTGAGAGTTTAGGTGGTGTAAAAAGTTTAATATCTTGTCCTTATTCTATGACTCATGCATCTGTACCTCATGAAGAAAAGACTAAGTTAGGAATAACACCTAATTTATTAAGGTTTTCTGTTGGTATTGAACATGTAGATGATTTAATTTCAGAGCTTGATTTTGCAATAAATCATAATTAACACTTTTTTTAGTTAATTCTTTTTATATTGTTAAAAATATATGCCGTGGTGGCGGAATTGGTAGACGCGCTGGTCTTAGGAACCAGTATCGTAAGATGTGAAGGTTCGAGTCCTTTCCACGGTACTTATGGAAATTATGTTCCTAGGTGTTATAATTCTGGCAGCATTAGTACTCTTTATTACAGAATTATTTCCAATAGATGTGACAGCTCTTCTAGTTCTTGGGTTGTTGCTTGTTCTTGGGTTAGTGAGCCCAGCTGAGAGTCTTGCAGGATTTTCTAATCCTGCTGTAATGACTATTGCATGTCTTTTTATTATGAGTTATGCATTACAGAAATCACATATTCTAGAATATGTGATTATCAATATTAATAAATTAATTGATAAATCTAGAATTTTAGGAATGGTTTCTTATTTGTTTTGTATTGGTATTGCTTCTGCCGTTGTTAATAATACAGCAATCGTAGCAATTTTTATGCCCGTTACTATTCGTTTGGCAGAAAAATATGATATCAGTCCTTCTAAAGTTTTAATTCCATTAAGCTATGCAGCTATTCTAGGCGGAACATTAACCTTGGTAGGAACTTCTACCAATTTAATCGTTAATTCTATATTAGTAGATACTTCAGGAGGAGCAATTTCTCTAGGAATGCTTGAATTTGCAAAGTTTGGAATTATAAAATTTGCTATAGGTTTATTATATATCTTTACTATTGGTTATAAATTATTGCCTTCAAGAATAGCAAAGTCTTCGAGTATTGAAGATTATAGCTTGGATGGGTATTTAACAGAGTTTCGAGTAAATGGCAATTCTCCTCTATGCGGAAAAACATTATTAGATAGAAAAATTAATGAGAATTATGATGTTATTGTTTTAGATGTACTAAGAGGGGGTGAAATAATTACCTCTAATTTAAGAGGACTAAGATTGGAAGAAGGTGATGTGCTATTTGTTAAAGGTTCTTTCGATAATTTTCAACGTTTAAAAGAAATTGAAAATCTTTCACTTTTAAGTGATGAAAAACTTACACAAGAAGAACTAGAGCAGGAAGATCATATAATAGCAGAGTGTTTAGTTACTGATAGCTCAGAATTGATTGGGCAAACTCTTCAAGAAGCAAATTTTAGAAGATCATTTGGGAGTTTTGTTTTAGCAATTCGAAGAGAAGGTGAGGTTATTAGGAGAAAATTAGCACATTTTATATTAAAACCATTTGATACTTTGTTAGTATATGGACCTAAAGATCGTATCAATCAGCTTGCATCGAAAGATGGATTTATTGTTCTTGGTAAGACTGACGCTGACCTTGATAGTCATCCAATGTGGTGGTTAAGTCCAGTTGCGATCTTATGTGCTGTAGGATTGGCTATTTTTAAAGTAGTGCCTATTGTGGTAGGAGTGATACTTGGAGTGATTGCTTTATTGTTAGCAAGGATTATTACTCCGAATGAAGCTTATTCATCTATACATTGGCAGGTAATTATAGTAATTGCGGCTTTTCTACCGATGGGAGCAGCAATTCAAAGGACAGGTTTGGATATAATAATAGGTAATGGAATAGGAAATATAGTGAATTTATTTCCTGAAAATCTTACTCCATATTTCTTACTAGCTATTATCTATTTAATTACAATGATATTAACTGAGATTGCATCGAATGCAGCTACAGCAATTATTATGACACCAATCACTCTAACATTAGCTGCAAGTTTTGGTTTTGATCCAAAGCCATTTATATTTGCTGTATGTTATGCAGCTTCAGCGTCATTTATTACGCCTGTAGGCTATCAAACAAATCTGATGGTATTCGGTCCAGGAGGATATAGGTATTCTGACTATATTAGAGTAGGACTTCCTCTGGGAGTTATTCTATGGATTGTTTCTGTAGCAATTATTCCAATGATTTGGCCTTTCTAATGTTAAAGGATCTAGAGCATTGGCAGTATGAAAATAAAGCCATCTCAAGAACGTTTGAGTTTTCTTCATATTTATCTGGAGTAAATTTTCTTAATAAAATAGCTTCTTTAGCTGAGGAGTTAAACCATCATCCAGATATGAAATTAACTTGGTGTAAAGTTCATGTGCTTCTTACTACGCATGATAGTGGTGACGTGACAGATAAAGATATAGAGTTGGCAAAATTATGCGATCACAATTTTAAAGGTTAGTATTGAAATATTTATTTTTAGTATCAATACTTTGGTCTTTTTCATTTGGAATTATTAAATATGGATTGTCGGGAGTAGATCCTTTATTTGTCAGCTATGCTAGGAATCTTATTGCTTTATTGTTCTTTAGCTCGATTTCTGCTTATCAGTTCAAAAGATTTCGATGGGATATTAATCTTATTGCCATAGGAGCCATTCAATTTGGACTCATGTATATTTTTTATATCCAGTCTTACCAATATTTGCCTGCTTATCTTATTGCAACCTTTACTATCACAACACCTATTTTTGTATCTATTGCTGATAAATATTTTTTTAGAAAAGAAAATAGCCTTAAAAATATATTAGCAATTTTTCTAGTTGTATTAGGCTCTTATTTCATGCGATATAATATTGTAAATCCAGTAGAATACTGGTACGGTTTCATGCTTATTCAGTGTGCAAATTTTGTATTTGCTTGGGGGCAAGTATGGTTCAAGCAATGGAGTATTAAAAATACAGAGACTGATATCATCAGTAATTTTTCTCAGTTATTTCTTGGCGCAACTGCTGTTACATCTTTATGCTATTTTTTCATTTCAGATAATAATGTTCAGTTAACCGATATTAATTTACTTGCTCTGCTGTTCTTAGGCTTATGCGCTACTGGTATTGGATTTTTATTATGGAATATTGGGGCAACAAAAGTTAGTTCATACCGACTTGCAATTTCAAATAATCTTGTTATTCCTCTTGCAATTCTGAACTCAATAGCAATTTTTGGAGAATCAATTAATTTTTTATTATTTTTTCCAGGAGTGATTTTATTTTACACAGCTTATAGACTTACTTAGCACGTTCCATTCTTTTCTTATGCATTTTCTTTGCAGCATTTGCCATCACTATATCTAATAAACCTTTAAATGCAATCACAATACGCCATTGCCATGGGAAGATAAACATCTTTTTCTTTTTGTTAAGCGCATTTACAATTTTTTTTGCAGCAATATCTGTTTCAATGATAAAAGGAGTCCATTCTACTGGATCTGTCATTTCACTTTTAACAAAACCTGGACAAATAAGTGTTACATCTATGCTTGATGGCAATGTTTTTCTCCAGCTTTCACTTAAAGCTCTTACAGCAAATTTAGATGCAGCATATGCTCCACCACCAACCCATGCTATATGACTTGCAACTGATCCTACTAAAGCAATATGACCGCTTTGTTGTTCTAGCATTGTTGGAATAAAGGGAACAACAGTATTTTGTACTCCAATAACATTAACCTTTATCACTTCATTAATTGCGCTTGGATCTCCTTTATGAAGTGCATCTAAATCTCCACGACCTGCATTGGCAATCACTAGATCAATTGTACTAATCTTTGATAAAAAATCGTCTATAGATTCTTTGGTTGAATGTTGATCAGTAACATCAACAGAGTAAGTTGTAACTTCAGCACCCATTTGTCGACATTTATTAGCAATATCCTGTAATTTTTCTTTTCTTCTTGCACACAATGCGAGGTGATTACCATTTTTTGCATATTCATACGAAACATATTCTCCAATTCCGCTACTTGCTCCTGTAATAAAGATATTCATAGGAGATATTCTACAAATTTATCGGTCATAATTCCATTAAAACTAATTATATTCATTCATATATGGCTAAAAACAAAATAGAAGGTTTAGCTCAAGCAATTCTTGAGAATGAATCGCGCCAGTTAAATAATGTAGCTAAACAAATAGACAAAGATATTGTTAAGGCTGCAGAGCTTATTATGGACAATAGTGGCAAGTTAGTAGTATGCGGTTTAGGTAAATCAGGTTTAATCGGAGAAAAGATTGTTGCCACATTATGTAGTACAGGTACAAAAAGCGTATTTGTACATGCAGCAGAAGCATTGCATGGAGATTTAGGTATCTATAATCCTGGAGACCCTACATTGCTTATATCAAAAAGTGGAAACACTGAAGAATTAGTTCGATTAATTCCAATTCTACGTGAATTTCAATCACCATTAATTGCTCTAGTTGGCAATATGGATTCTTATATGGCAAAAAATGCAGATATCGTATTAAACGGTACGATTGAAAGTGAAGTTGATCCGCTGGGGATTGTCCCTACTACAAGCGCACTAGCGGCGTTAGCTATCGGAGATGCACTTGCATCTGTTTTGATGGTAAAAAGAGGATTTAATGAAGCAGATTTTGCACGATATCACCCTGGCGGAGAGTTGGGAAAACAATTAGGCCTAACTGTTAATCATTTAATCCATTCTTTGGATGAAGTAGCTCTTATAGATAAAGAAAGCACATTAGAAGAGATTGCTTCAGAGATGACAAAAAA
>CESM01040672.1_pt1 | contig 22430 bp, 21 predicted proteins | sample 361421 | NCBI WGS metagenome assembly CESM01 (sample SAMEA2622219, study PRJEB7988) | marine metagenome | isolation source: saline water (ENVO:00002010), including | reverse complement strand
ATACTATTTAATATAAATTCAGAGTTAACATACCCAAACTTTTGAGAAAAAGCTTCAATTGATAATAATAAAAATAAAGAAAGTAAATATGATCGTATCATCTAAGTTGCTGACCTATTGAAAAATGGAACTGAGGACCGGACCTATTTGATTGACCAGGAAGTTTATCAAACCCATAACCCCAATCTATTCCTAATAATCCAAAAGCTGGCATAAAAATCCTAACACCTAATCCTGCAGATCTATATAGCTCAAAAGGGTTAAAATCTTTTTGAGAATTCCAGTTATTACCTGCCTCAATAAATGTCAATCCAAATATTGTGGCATTCGGATTTAAAGATATAGGATGTCTTAGTTCGAAAACAAATTTATTATAAATCGTTCCCCCACGAATATTTTTTTCCATATCTAGAGGTACTAAAGAATTATTTTCATACCCCCTCAGGGCTATTCTTTCAGTACCTAATAAGAAATTACTGTAAGAACCAGATAAACCATCTCCTCCTAGATAAAAACGCTCAAAAGGACCTATTTTATTTTCGTCGCCATATGCACCAATGTAACCAAAATGAGCTCTAGACTCCAAAATTAGATCTCCTATTATTCTTGTATAGAATTTGGAGTCAAACATCCATTTATGATATTCTGCCCACTTATATCTTTCCTGCGGTTCAGCTGTTTCATAATTTATGTTATTCCATTTCGAGTATGGAGGAGTTATTGCTACATCTAAAGAAAACATTGACCCACTTCTTGGAAACATTGGGTTATCTACACTATTTCTTGAAATATTTGTTTTGAATGCAAATGTGTTGGTTATTCCAGTATCGAAGCCAAGAGATTGACCAAAATTAAATAGATCATAGTTATAGTATAGTAATGAGTTTGAAATTACAAAGAAGTCATCTGGCCATACTATTCTTCTACCTAAACCTATTGTTACCGCATGGACCTTCATTGATCCAATTATTTTACTGTCCTTAGATGATTGTCCATTATACCCATAACCTCCGTATCCGTATCCACCGTATCCACCGTATCCACCGTATCCACCCCCATATCCACCAAGTCCTCCATAGCCTCCGTATCCACCCCCATATCCACCAAGTCCTCCATATCCACCATAGGGATTATATCCACCTGTGCCAAAGAAATCAAGCATTCTATTCACTGAATAACTATAATTTATACTAAAATTATTAGGCTTTCTGCCACCTAACCAAGGTTCTGAAAAAGTAAAAGAATAAGTCTGAAATTGTCTTCCGTTAGCCTGAACTCTTACAGATAGTTTTTGCCCGTCTCCTACCGGGAGAGGTCTCCATTTACTAAAATCTTTAATGTTTTTGACTGAAAAATTACTGAAGCTCAAACCAACAGTTCCAACAAAACCAAAGTATCCGCCCCATCCACCTGAAAGCTCAACCTGGTCACTAGGTTTTTCTTCCACTTCCCATGTAATATCCACAGTCTCATTTTGTGGGTTTGGAACAGGAATTGGATTTATGTTTTCTGGATCAAAATATCCTAATTGTGAAAGTTCTCTTTGTGTTCTAATCAATTCAGATCTATTGTATTTTTGTCCAGGTATAGTTCTTAATTCTCTTCTTATAACATGATCACTAGTTCTGTCATTACCTCTGATTAGTATTTTGTTAATTGTAGCCTGAGCACCTTCATATACTCTCATTTCAATATCAACAGAGTCATTAACTATCCCAACTTCAATAGGTTGAATATTTGAGAATAAATAACCATTATCTTGGTATAATCCAGATACGTCAGACCCATTTGGATTATATGTTATCTTTTTTTCTAAAGTTTCTGTATCATAGATATCTCCAGACTCAATTCCTAGAACTTCATTTAATACATCTTCTTCATAAATATAGTTTCCTGTCCAGTTTATATTCCTAAAATAGTACCTATTACCAGGATCAATACTAAGATTAAGATCAACATAATCCCCGTTTCTTATAACTTCTTCATCTAGAAATTTAATATCTCTATATCCTTTAGATTGATAGAACGCTATTAAATTCTCTTTATCATTTTCAAGCTCAGCTGTGATAAATTTACTCGACTTTAAAATATTAATTTTTGCATTTTCAGTTACAAATTCAATTATACTATTAGGTTTTAACCCTCTCTTTTCACCAAATAAATTTTTTGGTTTAATTATTGATAATGTTTTATTAAATATTTCTTTAAATAATGTTACCCTAACCCTTTCTCCTGACTTTTTAAGCTTTCCTTTTAATTTTGCATCTGAGTAATTTTTATTTCCTTCAAAAGAGATATTATCAATTTTAACTTTTTTATTCTTAGTTACATTTATATCTAATTTAATGCTATTTGCAACTATTGTATCTAATTCCTGTTTTATTCCAACTTCAACATTATAAAAGCCTTTTTTCTTGAAAAACGTTTCTATTATGTTTTGAGTGTTTTTTAATACTGCATCTGTTACAATTCTACCTCTTATTAGATTTATTTTTTCTGATAATTCAGAATTTTGTGTTCTGCCAATACCCTTAATATTAAAAGTACTAAGTCTAGGTCTTTCCTTAAGGACTATGGATAAATACACCTTTTCATCTTCAATTTTATTAATTAAAATTTTAATGTCACCTATGATTCCTTGTTTCCATAATTTTTTTATAGCTCCAGATATTGCTTCACCAGGTATAGAAATATTATCTCCAACTTTTATTCCAGCTAATGACCTAAGAGCGATTTCATCTAAATACTTTTCACCAATTACTTCTATCTCTGCGACCTCATATGTTTTGGGATTAGAGTAGCTTATTGCTATTTGCTGTTCATTATTTAGGTCATACCTAATTTGAGAAATCCCATTAACAGATATAAGAAAATATAAAATTGTTAAAATATTTTTTTTCATAATTTATAGCTTTCCAAATCTTCTGTTTCTGTTTTTAAACTCGAAAATAGCATTATTTAATTCATTTTTATTAAAATCAGGCCATAAAATATCCGTGAAGTACAATTCAGAGTAAGCAGCCTGCCACAGATAAAAATTACTTATTCTTTCTTCGCCGCTAGATCTAATAATTAATTCCGGATCCGGAATATTAAAGGTTGATAGATATTTTTCAAAAACTTTTTCGTTAAAATTAGCTAAATCAATTTTGTTTTTATTTTCTAATATTGTTTTGGTAGCATTTAATATGTCCCATTTTCCTGAGTAATTTATAGCTAATATTAGTTGTAAGCCTTTGTTTTTAGATGTTTCGCTTTTAGCCTTCTCCAAACTTTTTTTTGTTTTGTCAGGTAAAGGACTAAGGTCTCCTATAACTTTTAGTTTAATATTTTGATCATTTAAATTATTTAGTTCCTCACCTATAACATTATGAAGTAGATTCATTAAAGCCTTAACTTCTAGTTTAGGTCTTTTCCAATTTTCTGTAGAAAAGGCAAATAATGTTAGGTATTTAATTTCTTTTTCAATGCAGAATTCAATTGATTCTCTCACGCTCTTTTTTGCTTTTATATGACCTTGTATTCTATTCTCATTTCTTTTTTTTGCCCATCGGCCATTACCATCCATTATTATTGCGATGTGCTCAGGAATTCCTTGTTTAATTTTCATAATACAAAGTTAATATATACTGTTGTAAGGTGCAGAGTTTTTTGGGCATGGTATCCTGTAGAAAATATAACTTATACTTATTCCGGTGAAATAATAATAATCATTATTGTTGCCACTTCCATATTGATAGTTTTTTTGACTATTATTAAAATCTAAACCTGTTACACTACCAATATTTTTTGTATTTGCTCCTGTCAAGTAATCTATCTTATCATAAAATGTCTTTTTAATTTCAAATTCAATTGCTAATGAAAACTGTTTATTTATTAAATATTTTAGGCCCATTCCAAATGGAATATTAATTAAAAACTTTTTGTTTTTTGATAAAACATCATCTCTGCTAGTTAGATTTTGTAAAATTGTCCCACCAATTCCAAAAAGAAGGTAGGGTGTGAAGTTTTCTCTTTCTATTTCATCAAAATAATCTAGAAAGTTATACTCTATCTTAGCTGAAAACTCAGAAAATTTAGATTTAAACCACATATTTCTGTATTCTGACAAAGCGTCTTCTATATTTTCTTTTCCTTTTATTACACCTCTTTTATATGATATTTTAAATGATTGATGTGAGCTTATATTAAACCTGTTAAATATTTCAAGTCCTGGTGAGCTTGTGTTTAAGGAATACCCTCTTTTAATATCACCTGAGTACGAGTTTATCCCTAAGCTAAATCCAGGCTCTAAAAATTGTGCAATACAATAATTAGAAGTTAATAGAAGTAATATTAAAATTTTTAGTTTCATGGACTTATGTAACGAAATAAAATTAAATTTCTTTTAGTTTCTAAGGTCTAATCCCCAATTCAATTTTTTCCTTAAAGTTTGAAAAAAGTCGAAGTTATTAGGGTGAATAAGATTTGCTGAAAATTTCGATTTTTCAATTGTAAAAGTCTGTTCTCCTTTAAAAGTGTACGACCTCGAATCCATTGAAACTAAAAAATTAAATTTTTGATTTTCTATTTGAAGTTTAATTTTAGATGAGTCTGATATAATAATACTCCTTAATCCTAAGTTATGGGGGCTAATTGGTGTAATTATTAAGTTATTAGTGTCTGGTGTTAGAATTGGTCCTCCACATGAAAGTGAGTATCCGGTTGACCCAGTAGGTGTAGAAATAATAAGTCCGTCAGACCAATAAGTGCAAATAAATTTATCGTCTATATAACAGTGTATTTTGATCATTGACGAGGAGTCTTTTTTTATAACAGATATTTCGTTAAGAGCAAAATTCTCACTAATCTCATTTCCTCTGTAACTTAAAGAAACTAAAGACCTTTTTTCGAGGGTATAGTTATTATTGATAATATCATTAATTAGTTTATCAAAAACATCATATACATCAAATGATAAAAACCCTAATTTACCTACATTAACTCCTAAAATTTTTACATTTTTATTTCCTACATGAGTAACTGTATTGAGAAGTGTTCCGTCTCCTCCAAAACTTATGATAAAATCAATTTTACTAATTGTTTTTAGACTATAAGTTTTAAAATTATCATTAGGAAAAGATTTTACTAGTTGTTCGGAGAACAGTATTTTAATTTTTTTATTTTCTAATAAACTAACTAATGATTTTAGTGTTTTTCTTTTCTCTCCAGTTATATTTATTCCGTTTATACCAACTATCATTACTTAGAAATTATAAATGGTTCAATAATTTCATTAAATTTTTTTGGACTTTCCATCATCGGGGCGTGACAGCATTTATCTATAAACTCTAATTTAGATTTAGAGATTAACTTATTAAATTGGTGTGCTACAGAAGGAGGAGTAATAGTATCGTTAAGACCCCACACCAAAAGAGTAGGGCATTTAATTCTATATAATTTTTTTGCTAAATTATTTCTTTGAGCAGATCGAGCAATAGTAATAATATTTAGACATTTAGCATTATCGTTAAGAGTTTTAAAAATATCATCAACATATTTTTTTGTCAATATATCTGGGTTATAAAAAGTATGATTCACCCTATCCTTAATATATTTATAGTCTCCTCTTTTTGGAAATGATCCACCAAAAGAATTTTCATATAAACCTGAGCTACCAGTTAAAATTAATTTTTTTACTTTTTTTGGGTGTAATAAAGTATAAATTAATGCGATATGTCCACCTAATGAATTCCCAATTAAAATGAAGTTTTTAAGTTTTTCTTTGTCAATAAACTTTTTTACAAAATCAGTTAAAGATTCTAAATTTGCTTCTCTAACATCAACCTCAGTTAAAGGTATTTTTGGAATTATTACTCTATGAGTTTTTGCAAATTGATTGACAACGGTTTTCCAGTTACTTAATGCACCAAATAACCCATGAAGCAATATAATTGGTTCCCCGTTTCCTTTTTCTAAATATAATTTGTTGTCTATCATTATGTTGTTATTTCTTTATTTTCTTGACCCTCAACTATAAATTCTAAGGAGGGGAAAAAGTCCACAAATAAAGCAAATGTATTAGGAGCTAAATCAAAGAGATAATAACTTATAAGTGAGTTTTTTATCTCTTGTTCAAAAACAGTAATATCGAAGTATTGTAAAATATTTATACTAAAACTAATAATTATTGCACTTGTAACAAAACCAAAAAATGCCCCGGAAATATCATCAATTACACCCACAAGTGTCATGTCTAAAATATATTTAATTGCCTTTGTTATTTTATGTATTAAAAAAGTGCTAATAAAAAAAGTCAATACAATAGAAATAAACCCCAATGCTAATTTTTCTGTAGTTGGAAAAAAATTAAATAAAATGCCTGAAATAATATGAGAATAATTTAATGCAATTATAATGCTTAAGAAGATTGAAAAAAAACCGATTAAACTTAACATAAACCCTTTTCTAAATCCTTTGTAGGAAAAATATATTAAGAAGAAGGCAAAGATGATATCAACTATATTCAATTTAATTTTTCTTTAATTTTTTGAGCAATTCTAGAATTTTCTGCTTTTCCAGATAATGTTTTTGATGCAATGCCCATTACTCTTCCCATATCCTTAATTGACTCTGCATTTAAATCTTTTATAATTTTATCTAATTCATTTTCTAATTCTTCGTCAGTAATTTGTTTTGGGAGGAACTCTTGTATAATTTTTATCTCACCCTCTTCCTTGTCAGACAAGTCAAGTCTATTTTGTTCCTTATAAAGTTCTGAAGAATCTTTTCTTTGCTTTATTAATCTCATTAAAATTTGAACATCTTCTATTTTATTTGATCCTCCATTTTTTTCTTCAAGAAGGATAGCAGACTTAATTGCTCTAAGAGCAATCAGTCTCTCTTTGCTTTTATTTAACATAGATTCTTTTATTTGATTATCTATAGTATTTTTGAGGCTCATAATTTTTTTATGCAAATTTATTAAATACTGAGTTAATGAATACCCGATTAAGTGTAAATGTCAATAAAATAGCATCATTAAGAAATGCAAGAGGTGGCAACAATCCAGATATAGTCAATCTAGTTAAGAAAATTGAAGATTTTGGAGCTGATGGTATTACTGTACATCCAAGGCAAGATGAGAGACATATAACTTTAAATGATGTTTATAATATATCGAAAGTTGTTAATACTGAGTATAATATTGAAGGTTATCCAGATGATAGATTTTTTAAAATAGTAAATGATATTAAACCAGATCAAGTAACTCTTGTTCCTGATGCTCCAGACGTAATAACTTCAAATCGTGGCTGGAAACAGTCTGATATAAATATAGATCTGGCTACTGTAATTTCTGCAATTAAAAAAAACGGATCAAAAGTTTCTTTATTTATTGACCCATCAATTTCAATGGTTGATTTAGCTGTTGAGTGTGGTGCTGATCGAATTGAGTTATATACAGGTACTTATGCTGAATTATTTAAAAGAGATAAATATTTAGCAGTAAGAGATTATATAGAGTCTTCAAATTATGCAATAGAAAAGGGATTAGAAATAAATGCTGGACACGATTTAGATTTAGAAAACTTAAATTTCTTAAAAACATCAATCCCTTATATTCATGAAGTATCAATAGGCCATGCATTAATTTCTGATTCACTAATATTTGGACTTGAAGAAACTATAAAACTATATAAGTCTAAAATAAAGTCTTTATGACTTTTAATTTTAAAACATTTGGAGAAGGAATTCCATTAGTAATATTTCATGGTCTTTTAGGTTCTTTAGATAATTGGGTTACCGTATCAAAGGCTCTTGCAGAGAAATATAAAGTCTATATTATTGATCTGCCTAACCATGGAAAATCTTATCATACCCAGCACTTTTCATATGATAGTATTTCTAATGATTTAGATTCTTTTTTTACTCAAAACGGTCTTAATAACTTTTCTGTGCTTGGTCATTCAATGGGTGGTAAGCTTGCCCTTAAATATATAGACATGTTTGAAGGTAAAATTGATAATCTTATTATTGTTGATATTGCAAATAAGAGTTATAAATCAAATCGATTTTCACATATTTTTGAAGCTATTCGCTCTATTCCTCTAAGTGATATAAAATCAAGGTCTGAGGCTGATAATTTAATTTCTGACAATATAAAAAATGAAGGAGAAAGAAGCTTTGTCTTAAAAAACCTTAAGAGAACGTCCGATGGGTTTATGTGGTCACCTAACGTTAATTTATTATATAATTCGTTATTTGATATTTCTTCTAAAATTAAATTAAGTAAAAAGGTAAAGAAGAGAACTCTTTTTTTACTTGGAGAAAAATCAAATTATTTTAATGATACAGATAAAAATAATTTGAAAGAAGAGTTTGAAAATTATTCAATTGTGAAAATTAAAAATGCTGGTCATTGGGTACACGCAGAAAACCCTAAAGATTTTATTAATTCAGTTGATGAATTTTTAAGCTCTGGGGTGTGATGATTTAAATGTTTCTTTTAATTTTTCTATGGAGTTGTGAGTATATATCTGGGTTGCGGCTAAACTTTCATGCCCTAAAAGATCTTTAATAGAATTCAGATCCCCTCCCTTATTTAATATGTGAGTAGCAAAAGTATGCCTTAAGAGGTGAGGATTATATTTTTTACTATTAATTAATGAGGACAATTGTTTTTTTACAATTCTGTAAATCAGCATAGGGTATAATTGATCTCCTTTTTTTGTACATAATAGATATTCGTGATCTGAATTAATGTTATTTTTTTTATTGATATACTTATTAATTTGATTTAAAACCTGGTCATGAATTGGAATTATCCTTTCTTTATTTCTTTTACCAAGAACCTTGATCTCTTTTTTTGAGATATTAACATTTATGGTTTTTAAATTGATTAACTCTGAGATACGAATACCAGTGCCATACAGAAGTTCTAAAACTAACATATCCCTCTCACCTTCGAAATTGTTTTCAACTTCTAAGTTGTCAAACAGATAGTTAATGTCTTTTTCTTTAATAAAACTTGGTATTTTTTGATCTGTTTTAAGTGAGTTTATATTAGTTGTTGGGTTTATTTCAATAATATCTCTTTTTATTAAAAATTTAAAGAATGACTTAAGGGTAGCAATCTTTCTATTTATTGATTTAGCCGATAGGCTCTTCAGAGATAGTTCAACTATCCATGATCTAATAGCTCTTTTATCTGCTGTTTCTATTTTTGTTGTTGAAGAATATTCATTAAAAAAAGATTGAAACTGCTTGAGATCTAATTTATAACTAATAATTGTATGATAACTTAGTCTTTTTTCCTGCTCTAAGAATTTAATAAATGAATCTTCCATTTGTTATGAAAGATAATAAAATTATGCCTCTTTGGATCTAAGCTTCTGCACGTAGCTAGCTCTAAGTTTTTCTTCTCTTAATGAAACGGATTTTTTAGTATAAAACGCATTACTTCTATACTCTTTAATTACTTGAGCTTTTTCAAATTTCTTTTTGAATCTTTTTAGGGCTCTATTAATGTCTTCGTTTTCTTTTATTGAAACTTTAATCATATATATTTTTTTGCGATGCAAATATAAGAAAACAATTATACTATCAAAAAATATTCTATTTTCTTAAGAAAAAGGAATTTAGTGTTGCTCTCAGTACACAGATGATTTATTTCCAGTCTTTATTTTTGCTAGTTCTGCCTATCCCAGGATTAAAACTATTAGTAGGGTCTAGCTTTTTGTAAAATTTTAACAAGTTAGGTTTTGCTGCATACTCATGGCCCACATTATGTTCTGCAGGATATTCGGCCCCTCTATTATCATATACTTTCAATAATTTTTTTAGAAGTTTTTTAGGGTCTACACCTTTTTTTATTATATAATTTTGATGCAAAACATGGCAAAACAAGTGTCCATAATATAATTTTAGTTCAATTTGATTATCAATCTCCGGAGGTAGTTTTTCAAACCAATCCCTTTCATTCTTTGGGAAGGCAACGTCAAGCGACATAGCTCCACCAATATTTTCTTCATGTAATGACTGATATCTACCAAAAGCACTTGCTGAAACAAACCTGTGGAGTTGAGCTTTTTTTGCTTCTTTTTCAGTACACTCAAAAAAACCCCCATTATTATCTTTAAAAAATTTAATAAAGTATTTTTTTGCCTCATCTATTCCCTCATCACCCATTTCAATTATCCAGTGATGTTCATATAAATTTCTAAAGTTTTCCATTCGTTTTGGTAGATGATTTGGGAGAATTGTGCTGAAGAATTGCATTATTTTATCAGATAGTTTATTAGGCAAAAAACTAAATTTTTTTGAAAGCAGGTCTACGCTCCTTTTAAGTTCAAAAAGGGTTGGAAGAAATTTGGTTCCTAATTTCTCAATTACAATGAAGTTATCTTTACTATATTTTTTTGCGGCGTCGTAACAATCCCTGTGAAGATAATCTCCTAATATTGGTAGTGTTTTAAATTTTGAAAGAATGTCTCTTCTAATCTTCCAAAAAACATTAGAGTTATTAGTCCCAACATAAAACACTTGGCTTTTTTTGGGTTTAGGGTATGTGTCTAATCTAACAGCAAAAACAGCTATTTTTCCTGAGCTACCAGATGCTCCGTACAATAATCTATTATCTGAGTTAAATCTTGCAGGAATTTTAGAATCAATTTCTCTAACTATTTGAGAATATTTGTTGTCTGAAGCTATTTTTTTTGAGTAAATAATATCTTTTTTTTCATATTTTTTATTTTCCAAATTCTCTAGTATTTCTTCTGGGTTATTACCTAGACTAATATCAAGATCATTTACTAATTCTAAACTTCTATTTTTATTTATTCTGGCGTATAAAGCTAATTCAGTATATGATGGCCCTCTCTGTACCAATGAACCCCCAGAGTTATTACAGACACCCCCAATTATAGAAGCTCCTATGCTAGTTGACCCAATTACCGAGTGAGGCTCTCTATTATATGGGTCTAATTTTCTTTCTAGATCATATAGAGTACTTCCTGTTAGTCCAATTATTTGTTTTGCGTCATCAATTATATGAATATCATTTATTCTCATCGTATTAATAATAACTATATCTCGATCATACCCTTCTCCATATGGAGTTGATCCCCCTGTTAATCCAGTGTTAGCTGCTTGCATAATTATAATCAGGTTAGATTCATTACAGATATTTAATACTTTCCATATTTCTAGTAATGTCCCTGGTTTAACAACGGCTATAGCGTCACCACTTCCATACCTCCATCCTTTACAATATGTTTCTTTGCTCCAATTTTCTGTAAACACATATCTGTCACCACATACCCTAACAAGCTCTTTAATAACACTATTTGTTTCTTTTTTTAATACCATAACTGCTTACACGGTTACACGTTTAATACTTAATAGTTTCTGCTCCTGAATGTATAACTAATGAACTTTTATTCGAGTTCTCCACATATCCTATAACTTTTGCTTCAATTTGAAATTCTTCGGATATTGAGATGATATCATCAGCAACACTTTGATCACAATATATTTCCATTCTATGTCCCATATTAAAAACTTCATACATCTCTCTTAAAGAGCTATTTGTATCTGTTTTAATTATTTTAAAAATTTCTGGCGGTTCAAATAAGTTATCCTTAATTATCTTTCTGTTTTGAACAAAATGTAAAACCTTAGTTTGACCACCTCCTGTACAGTGAATAATTCCAGAAATATTTTTAAAATATCTTTTTAAAATTTTAATGATTATTGGAGCATATGTTCTTGTGGGCGACAATAGTAATTTTCCAATATTTTCATGAGTTTCACATTTGTCAGTCAATAGATTTTTACCACAATAAATAAAATCTTTATTTGTTTCATGGGAATAAGTTTCAGGATATTTTTTAGCATATATTTTTGATAAAACATCATGTCTTGCAGATGTTAATCCATTACTTCCAATTCCACTATTGAATTCATTCTCGTAAGTAGCTTTACCACTAGATGATAGCCCAACAATTACATTATCTGCTTTTATATCACATTTAATTATCTTATCCTTTTTTTCTCTAGCTATAACAGTACTATCAACTAGGATGGTTTTTGTAATATCACCAACGTCAGCAGTCTCTCCACCAGCAGATACTATTTTGATGCCGTATTTATTTAACATATCAATACATTCAGAATTTCCATTAATAATTTCTGATATTACTTCTCCTGGAATTAAGTGTTTATTTCTTCCAATAGTAGAAGACATTATTATATTATTAGTCGCTCCAACACAAATTAGGTCATCCACATTCATTATAAGAGCATCTTGAGCTATTCCTCTCCAAATACTTATATCTCCTGTTTCCTTCCAGTATAAATATGCTAAAGCAGATTTTGTTCCTGCACCGTCAGCATGCATTATATTACAATAATTTGGATCTTTAGATAAAATATCTGGGACTACTTTGCAGAACGTATTTTTGAATAAACCTTTATCTTGATTTTTTATAGCTTTATGAACGTCTTCCTTTTGAGAAGAAACACCTCTTTCTAAATATCTTTTTGACATTTATTTCTAATTATTGATATTAAAAAACTTTTCTTCATCATCATCACCATTTGAACTATCAATAAACTCATAGCTTGTTACTTTAAACTCTGTTCTTCTATTTATCTGGTGTTCTTCTTCAGTTTGTGCATTTTGAATTATAAGTTGAGACTCCCCGTATCCTTTTGCACTAATTCTACCTTGATCGATTCCTTTACTAAGTATATAAGAAACTGCTGAATCAGCTCTTCTCTGTGAAAGATCTTGGTTATAATCAACAGTAGCTCTATCGTCAGTATGAGAACTTAACTCAATACTAATGTTAGGATTGTCTTCAAGAATAATGACTAGTTTGTCAAGCTCTAATGCTGCATCTTCTCGTATATCAGCCTTATTAAGGTCATAATAAATATTATCCAATACGATAGATTTATTTACTACAATTCTATCAAGTATTAAGTTTTTTTCAAACTCAACATCAGTTATAAATTCAACAAGTTTACTTTTATCCAATTCTTTTCCAATGGTTGAAAAGTCTCCTCTTGTACTGAAATAATTTTCTTTTTCTCCAATTAAAATGTAATCTTCATCTGTAAATACTTTAAACTCAAACTCTCCATTTTCATCGGTAAATGTTTCTTCGATTATAGCACCTTCATTATCTAATAATTTCACATTACTATTACCTAAAATTATGAGGTCTTTATCATCATTATTTTGGGTTAAGGTTGTGCCTTTAAGTATATAATTTACAATTTTAAGATTTGGATCATTGTTAACGAAGGTGTATATATCATCATCACCTTTCCCTCCGTCTCTGTTTGATGTAAAGAATCCTCGGGTCGGGTTATAAGGATTAACCCCAAAGTCATCACCTCTTGAGTTCAAAGGTTTTCCTGGATTTGTAATTGTGATTTCGCCACCTTTCCTTGAGGCAACAAAAATATCTAAACCACCAAAACCCTCATGGTTGTCTGAGGAAAAATAAAGTCTTCCGTCTTCTGTCACGGAAGGGAAAAGTTCATTTCCAGGGGTATTTATTTCTGGACCCATATTTTGGATATTAATCCATCTGCCCCTTCTGTTAACATTAGCTTTATAAATATCTGTTCCACCAAATCCTTTAGATCGATTAGACGCAAAATATAATGTCTTACCATCTTTTGATAAATAAGGTGTAGAGTCCCAACTTCTTGATGTATTTACATTTAATAATCTTGGGTTAGTCCAACCACCTCTCCTAAACCTAGACCAATATAAGTCTACATTATTTCTTCCTGAACTTTTACCATCATTACCTTTTGCAAATATCATGTACATGCCATCCTCAGAAAAAGTTATTGAACCTGCATTAACTTTTTCATTATTTATGTTCTCATCTAGTTTTTTTAATTAATTTAAATCAACGTTAGCTCCTCTAGTTTTTACTTCGAATAGGTCCGTAAATGGAGTGCCTGTCCCACTATATATTTTTTCAGATAACCTGTTTGAAACAAAAAAAAGTTTATCATTTGAAAAAGAGGGCGAATATTCTGCAAATTCAGTATTTATTGCATCTAAACTTTTAACTCTATAATAGCTTGTATCTGGATATTTTCTTAAGTTATTTATGTTTTGCAACTCACTCTTCATTAAAGTCAAAATATTTTCATCTTTGCCTTTAAGTAAATAATTGGAAATTAATGAGTCGGCTTGGTCGTATGCATTATTTGATTTTAAAGATAGAGCTAAATAGTAGTATGCTATTTCTTCTTTATACCCATTACTTATAGCATCAGTATAATACTTTTGAGCTTGCCATAATCTGTTTGATTTTCTAAGAGCTTCAGCTAATAAAAAACTATTTTTAGAGTCACCTTCTTTAATTATTTTCTGAAACTTCGTTGCAGCATTATAATATTCAGCATTATTAAAGTCCTTGATAGCTGTTTTTGTAGTTATACATGAGCTGATAAATGCAAGAAGAATACATAATAAAGAATTTCTACTCATTTTATAAAGTTAACTAACCAAGATTTATTTATTTCAACAATCCATTTTTTATCAAATTCAGCTTTTGATTGAATTGTAGTATTTATCATTTTATCACTTTTTAAAACTTCCTTCGCCTTTATTTTATTAATTAAAGGGAGTCTGTCGTAGTATACTAGTTTTTCGTTGTTAAAGATACCTATTTTAGAATTAGGCATAATATCTATATTTAATTCATTTAATTTTTCTCTAACTAATCTATTAGCCCCATCTATAGAGCAGCCACTAATATTATTTTCTGCAAAAAGAATGATATATCTATTATCATAAATTTTATAGGATGCATTTATAGAATTACTATGTGTCATCCAATTTTCACATATTTTTTTTAAGAATTTATGGATATCATCATTTACGTTTTTGCAATTTTTTTCAAGGGCATAAACCCAACATCTTGCATTTCTATCTATCTTGTCTAAATCAATGTACATTTATTCTTTTAGGTTTTCCTCGATTATTTCAGTAATATCTTTTACTTCAATTTTAGAATTAAGATTCTTTTCCTTTAATCCATCATTCATCATCGTCATACAAAACGGGCAAGCAGCAACTAAAGTTTGAGGATTTACTTTCTCAACATCCTTAATTCTCTCAATATTAATTTCGACTTTTCCTTCTTCTGACTCTTTAAAAATTTGGGATCCGCCCGCACCACAACACAACCCGTTCTCTTTGGACCTTTTCATTTCGACTAAATTATCTGTAATTGAATTTATTATTTTTCGAGGTGCTTCATAAATTTTATTTCCTCTTCCTAAGTAACATGAATCATGGTAAGTCATTTTAGTGTTTGTCTTTTTTGAAAGAATTTTACCGTTTTCAATTAATTCGTTTAAAAATTCAGTATGATGTAATACTTCATAATTACCTCCAAGCTCAGGATACTCATTTTTAATTGTGTTGAAACAATGAGGACACATTGTAACTATTTTTTCAATTTTATACTTATTTAGCGTTTCAATATTGTTCATTGCTTGCATTTGAAATAAATATTCATTTCCCGCTCTTCTTGCCGGGTCCCCAGTGCAACCTTCTTCATCTCCAAGAATTGCAAAATTTATATTAAGCTTGTTCAGAATCCTGACAAATGCTTTTGTTACTTTTTTATATCTGTCATCATATGACCCAGCACATCCAACCCAAAATAAAATTTCTGGATTTTGGTTGGATTCTAAAAATTCAGTTATTGTTTTTACCTTCATATTTATTTTTTATGCCAGTCCGATCTTTCGCTTATTGGAAATTTCCATGGTGAGAAATTAGTTTCAATATTTTGTAGCATGGCATTCCACTCGTTAGGTAGATTTGATTCTTCTAATGCGGCATACCTTCTGCTTTCAATAATGATGTCTAGTGGATTTATATTTAATGGGCACTCTTCTACACAAGCGCTGCATGAGGTGCATGCAAAAACTTCTTCGTAAGTTATGTAATCACCAACTAAGCTTTTATCATTATATGTTTCGTTATTATCAATTTTTCTACCAACTTCATCTGCTCTATCTCTAACATCCATCATGATTTTTCTTGGAGAAAGTTTTTTTCCAGTAATATTTGGGGGACATACAGATGAACATCTACCGCATTCAGAACAAGAGTAGGCATCCATTAAATTTTTCCACGATAAATCCTCAACATCTTTGATTCCAAATCTAGATGGAACCTCTTGGTTATTATCATTTGTTGTTTTGCCCATCATAGTATTAATTTCATTTGTAATACTATTCATGTTTGTCATTTTGCCAAGAGCTTGATTTCCTGAATGATAAATGTTTGGAAATGCAAGGAAAATATGAAGGTGCTTAGAATAAGAAACATATATAGCGAAGAGAAAAATCCCTATAATATGTATCCACCAAGAGACTCTCTCAATTATTAGCAATGTGCTAACACTTATTTCGTTAAATATAGGCTTCATAATACTTGAAAAATAGAAGTTCCCTGTATATGGATATTCTTTTAAATCTTGAAGAAGAAGATCAGAAGCGTTCATTGTTAATATTGCTACCATTAAAATAATCTCAAATATTAATATCAAATTAGCATCAAGAATAGGCCAACCCTTAAGTTCAGGGCTTTTGAATCTCTTTATGTTAAGTATATTTCTCCTAACTAAAAAAAAGATACATGAAATAAGGACAAGTACTACAAAAAACTCAATAATAGAAATAAAGATATTATAATAGGGCATCCCTAAAACTGCAAAAATTCTATGTTTTCCCAGAAGACCATCTAGAATTATTTCTAAAATTTCAATGTTAATAACTATAAATCCAGTATAAATCATTAAATGAAGAAATGCTGGAATTACTCTTTTAAACATTTTGCTTTGTCCAAAGGCAATTAGTATTAAATTCTTAATTCTAGTTTTTTTATCTGTATTAGAATCATATTTTTTTTTACCAAGTAAAATATTTCTTTTAATAAAGTTGATTCTTCTAGAAATAATATATCCAGAAGAAATTAATAAAATGAGAAATAATATTTGAGAAATAAAATTCATAAATCAAGTGTAATTTAAAAAAATAATAATTTTGTGAGAAATGTTTATTTACTTAGGTTTGCAAATATTTCATCAGGTGCTGTAGCTCAGTTGGTAGAGCATCGGACTGAAAATCCGTGAGTCGGTGGTTCGAATCCGCCCAGCACCACTACCTTATGAAATGGATATATTTAATAATTGCAATTATTACCGAAGTTATTGCAACCTCTGCTTTAAAAGAGTCTCAAGGTTTTTCTAAAATTTTTCCATCTGTTGTTGTTATTGTTGGGTATTCATTAACCTTTTATTTTATGTCTTTAACTTTAAAAGAAATGTCAGTTGGTATAACTTATGCCATATGGAGTGGTATGGGAATTTTATTAATTTCTCTAATAGGTTATTTTAAATATAATCAAGTTTTAGATTCCGCTGCTATTCTAGGTATGGGTTTCATAGGTGTTGGAATAATAATACTAAGATTTTTTTCAAAATCTTTAGACGTCTAACCTATACCTTTTAAAACCTTCAATTGCAGCATATTTTGCTAAGCCTAACTCAGAATATTTATTAGCTGTTTTTGCACTTCTCTCTTCAGCTCTTTGCCAGAATTCTCTAGGATCATTACCTGGAAAGACAGCGCCATCTTTCTGAGATTTATGTTTAAAAATTGCTTTTCTTTTTTTAATAATCTGATCAGGACTTAAAGGTACTGCCATTTCAATATCATTTACTTTCCATTCATTCCATGCTCCTTTATATAACCATATAGAACAGTTTTTTATAAACTTTAAATTTTTGAGACTACGAATTGACTGATATATAGATCTTAGGCAAAGTCTATGTGTACCATGAGGATCGTTGAGGTCTCCTGCTGCAAATATTTGATGTGGTTTAATTTTTTGGATTAAGTTTTTCACTTTATCTACATCTTTTTTAGATATATCTTTTCTTTTTTTACCCCCCTTTTGATAAAAAGGCATATCTAAAAAATGTATTTTTTCTTTATCTTTTAACCCTAATAATTTACAGGCTTGATATGCTTCAGATCTTCTAATTGCACCTTTAATTTCATTTAAAGTTGCAAATCCTTTTTTATCAATCTTTTGTTCAGTATACTCTTTAATTTGCTTTATATATTTATTTGATAATTTCAAGAAACTACTATCTTTTGAAATTGCTTTATATATTTCATCATTCTGTTCAAAAATTTCAATTAGGTATTCATCCCAAACCGCTGTATTACCAGAAGTTTGATATGCTACATGAACATCGTGGCCTTGTTGAATTAGCCTATCAAATGTTCCGCCCATAGAAATTACATCATCATCCGGATGAGGAGAAAATATAATTACTCTCTTCTTAGGTGGTGAAGATCTTTCTGGTCTCGATGAATCATCAGCATTTGGTTTACCACCAGGCCAACCTGTTATTGTGTGTTGTAATAAATTAAACACCTCAATGTTTGTTTCATATGAAGATTTGTAATGTTCAAAAATACCCCCCATACCATTTTCATTATAATCTTCATCTGTTAGAAGAAGTATTGGTTTTTTCTTTTTTAACGATAACCAAATAACAGCTTTTTTAATGTTTTCTTTATTCCATCCAATAATTGTTGTACTTAATGGTTTAAAAGGAGGCTTATTAATATCAGTATAAAGCCATGGGCACATAAACCTTTCTAAATTTGATGCTGAATCTTTATCGAGAATAAATAATGTGTTATTATGGCTTTGAAGTAAAGAAGCAGGGATAATATCATTTTCTTTTTCTTCTATTGCTTTTTTAATAATTTTTGATTTACTGGATCCCCATGCTACTAATATTATTCTTTTAGCATCAAGTATGGTTTTTGTTCCCATAGAAATTGCTTCATTAGGAACATTATCTATTCCGCCAAATTCCTCTGATGCATCAAATCTAGTGGTGTATTCAATTCTTACTTTTCTTGTAATAGATGATTTGAGAGTTCCTGGCTCATTAAACCCGATATGTCCGTTTCTGCCAATACCTAATAATTGAAGATCTAGACCTCCAAGTTTTTTGATTTGATTTTCAAACTTTATACAATGTTTTTCTATGTTTTTTGATGAGACATCTCCATTTGGAATATTAATGTTTTTTGGGTCAATATCAATATGATTAAACAAGTTATCAAACATAAATTTATGATAGCTATACTTAGAGTTTTTGTTCATTGGCCAGTACTCATCTAAATTAAATGTAATTACATTTTTAAAACTTAAGTTTTCTTCTTGATGTAATCTTACCAGTTCAGAGTATATTGTAATAGGAGATGACCCAGTTGCTAAACCTAGAATGCAGTTTTCTCCGAGATGTTGCTTATTAATAATTGTATCAGCTATTATTTTTGCTGCATAAATTGATCCCTCAATTGGGTGTTCAAATATTGATATTGGGATCCTTTCATTAAAAAGACTTTGATCATATAAATTTTTTTCAATATTGAATGGAGTTTTTCTAAAGTCTTTTTCTATAGCTTTTTTTAATTTTATAAGATCTTCCTTTCTTTTAACTAGGTTTGGTTCTTTGTTTGGTTCAATACATGTGGTGGATGATTTCCAGTTATACACTTTAAACCTTCTTCCATTTAAGTTGTAATAACAAAAGGATCTCTTCTTATTAAAATTAATTTTAACCTCGGGGCCTTGTCTCATGAGACATAAACTTAATGATTTTATCTAATATTTTGCCTCATTTGTATTGAAATTATTTTTTAATAGATTTAATTAAATTAAATTAAACCCATGAAAAACTTAATTATAATTTTTCTTCTCATTTCTTTTTATTCAAATGCTCAGAAATCAGACAAAAAAGATGAAAAAAACAAATCATATAACTCTATCATTAATAATGAGGTGACAACAGATGATGGACTTTTTAAGGTCCATAAAAAAGGTGATGATTATTATTATGAAATTCATCCTTCTCTCTTAGAAAAGGAAATGTTAATGGTTACCAGAATTGCTAAAACCGCAAATGGTATTGGATATGGTGGTCAAAAAATTAATTCACAGGTTCTCAGATGGCAAAAAAAAACCAATAAAATTTTATTAAGAATTGTAAGTTATGAGAACATAGCTTTAGATTCTTTACCTATTTATGAGTCTGTGAGAAATTCGAATTTTGAACCTATTCTATATTCTTTTGATATTGAGACATATAACCCGAAGGATAGTTCTGTTTTAATTAATATAGCGGCTTTATTTAACACAGATGTTAAAGCTTTAGGTTTTCCTCAGTTTAGAAGAAAAAATCTAAAAATTACTTCTTTAGATAAAAAAAGATCTTTTATTGAGTCAATAAAAAGTTTCCCTAAAAACATTGAAGTGAGAAATGTTTTAACTTATATTTCAAGTGATCCACCTTCGACAAGAAACTCTCAAACAATTAGCCTAGAAATAAATAATTCTATGATTTTATTACCTAGTGATAAAATGCAACCTAGATTTTTAGACAGGAGGGTAGGTTACTTTTCTCAAACACAAACAGACTATGGCTTAGATGAGCAGAAAGCAAAATCAACATCTTATATAAGAAGATGGAAATTAGTTCCTAAGGATATTGAGGCATATAAAAAAGGGGAGTTGGTTGAACCTATAAAGCCTATAGTCTACTATATTGACCCTGCTACTCCTGAAAAATGGAGAGAGTATTTAAAGAAAGGTGTTGAAGACTGGCAAATTGCTTTTGAGGCTGCTGGATTTAAAAATGCTATAATCTGTAAATATCCTCCTTCAGCAGATGAAGATCCTGATTGGAGTCCAGAGGATTCTAGATTTTCAGTAATAAGGTATTTTGCTTCGGATATCCAAAATGCTTATGGTCCACATACTGCTGACCCTAGAACAGGTGAAATTATTGAAAGTGATATAGGCTGGTACCATAATGTTATGAACCTTCTAAGAAATTGGTACTTAATTCAAACTTCTGCTGTAAACGATAATTCAAGGGGTGTAAAATTTGATGATGAAATTATGGGTGAACTTATTCGTTTCGTTTCTGCTCATGAAGTAGGTCATACAATAGGTCTTCCGCATAATATGGGTTCAAGTTTTGCTTATCATGTAGATAGCTTAAGATCGCCAACTTTTACAACTAATCATGGTGTTGCCCCTTCTATTATGGATTATGCTAGGTTTAATTATGTTGCTCAGCCAGAAGATGGAGTGACTAATTTTTATCCAAGAGTAGGTGAATATGATATATGGTCTATAAAATGGGGTTATACATATTTTGATGGAGAAGATAAAAACTCAGAAAAAGAAATACTAAATAAATGGATAAAAGAAAAAGCAGATAATTATGAATATTGGTTTGGATATTCTAATGGAATTGATCCAAGATCTCAAACTGAATCTATTGGTAGTGATAATATGGATGCTAGTTATTATGGTTTATTAAATCTTAAAAGAATAGTACCCAATTTAATTGATTGGACTTATGAGGATGGAAAAAACTATGATGATTTAAAAGAGCTATATCTTAATGTTTATTCTCAATTCAGAAGATATATTGGCCACGTTTCTACTAATGTTGGGGGAATTTATGAAAACCTTAAAAGTAATGATCAGGATGGTGAAGTATATACTCACGTACCTAAGAATCTTCAAAAGAAAGCAATCGCCTTTTTAAATTCAAATGTTTTTAATTCATTGGATTGGTTAGTTAACAGAGTTATAATAAATAAAATTGAAAATATCGGGGCACAGGAAAGAATAAGGTCAATTCAAGAATTTGCTTTAAGGAGATTATTTGATTATTCTAGATTAGCAAGAATGTTAGAAAATGAATCTTTGAATGGTAAATTAGCATATACAGTCAATGAAATGATTATAGATCTTGATAAAAGTATTTGGGTAGATTTAAAAACAGCAAACCCAATAAACATTCATAGTAGAAACCTACAAAAAAGTTATGTTAATTTATTTATTGATATGATTAAGGAGGATAAAAAACAATCAAGCTACGCTAGAAGATTTGGGGCTAATATTAATTATGCTTCATCAGATATAAAGCCAATTTTAATAGGAAAACTTTTTGATTTGAATAAAGAAATAAAAAGTAAGATCAAAAGAACCAAAGATGATGCCACTTCCAATCATTTAAAATATATTTCTATGCAATTATCTGAATTTATAAAAGACTAATTAGTGAATATTTTTAGGTTCCTTATTTCTTGATCACTTAATTTTCTCCATTTTCCTCTTGGTAAATCTTTTTTTGTAAAAGGCCCAAAAAGAACCCTATCCAATTTTGAAATTTTGTGTTCAATACTTTCAAATATTTTTCTGACTATTCTGTTTTTACCAATGTGTATTTCAACACCTACCTCATTGTTTTTTTCAAGTCTTTTTATGCTATCAACTTTAATTAGTTCACCTTCAATTA
>CESM01010375.1_pt1 | contig 22484 bp, 23 predicted proteins | sample 361421 | NCBI WGS metagenome assembly CESM01 (sample SAMEA2622219, study PRJEB7988) | marine metagenome | isolation source: saline water (ENVO:00002010), including | reverse complement strand
AGGCGTAGAAATACCACCGTTAGTTTTTCCCGCAGTTCCCAGAATACCTACTTCTCCGCTTAAATATTCTTCTTCGGATTCGCTTAGAGATAAGCCTAAAAAACCAGTTGATTTGACAAGGGTAAACTTTAGAGATGAAGAAAAACCGTTTGAAACAAAAATAAGGAAAAAAGGAATACCACCGAGCGATAGGAAAATTATATCAAAGTTGGTTGAATCCAAAAAATCAAAAAGAAAATTTGAAACCGCTGGGCTAATAGCTCCCGTCAAAAATATAGACCAATTATCCGATAAAGAACTTGAAAAATTGATGGAAATTGAAGGATTATCAATGCCAAAAATCGAAGACCCCAAGATACAAATATTCGAAGCCAGGAAAAAACTTAAAAAATACTACGATGAACAAAAACCAAAACGGGAATTTATAACAAATAAATCAACGGATAAATTACCTAAAGTTCTAACTGGCGACTTCATGAAATTCAAGAAAAGACCCATTATTACCGACGACCCCATCATTACCGCACGCATTAAGAAAAAAATACGAAAACCTGTAAAAGTAACTAAAAAAATTAAGAAAATTAAAAAACCACCCAAACGTGCGCCCATTAAAACCATGGAAGTATTCGATCCAACAAGAGGAGAAGTTGCACAACTTAAATGGGTAAAGGGTAAGGGCCTTATTCCAGTTAAAAAATCGCCACTCATACCCAAAGCTGCCGTACAAATACAAACCGCTAAGAAGGTATTTGTATATGATCCCAACGAAATTGAATCATGGACGTGGGAACCCGATGAACCTAAATTGAAAAACGAGTTTAACATTTTCAAAAATAAAATACTACAAGAAATTTCTTGGCAAACCGACAATAACTTATTTACGCTTGCACACTCTATAACATGGGCTCACGAAGCTCTTCAACAAAAAAGAAAAGAATATCTAAAACTCACCGACGAAAAAATGAAGTACATTTCACCAAAGCAAATCAAAGCTCGCCAGGAATATATGAAACAAAACCAAAACTTCATAGAAAATCTCCTCAAAAAACGAAAACAAATCAAATCAACTGTCGCTGCTTCGCCTGTATCAATCAAACGTGATATTCTCATCCCAATACAGGGCCAAATACGCCCTGGCGGAAAAACTACGGGCGGACGTATTATTCACAGAGTGCCCGTAAGCGTTCAAAAATATAAAATACCACCGCATTACTCACGTGTTGACGTATTAGAAATTAAGGGTCTTGCCGCTAAGGGTTTTAAAATGCCAGAAAAACAAAAATATGTCATCTCAAGAACTCCCATCTGGGAAAAAATAACACCCACCGGCGAAATTACAAAAGAAAATAACACCACTTACAAAAATATAACAGAAGCCGACCTACAAAAATACCTAGGCCAAACCTATCTACTCGGATACAACAATACCAGTCCTTTTCACAAGGGAGCGCCCATTTCCGTAAGCCTTGAAAATAGAACATACGCCTATCAAAGAGCCGTTGATCTAAGAGTTATTAGAGGCACCATGAAAAGGGGCGGCTCTAGCCCTCCTGCTCCAGAGAAGTACGAAATACTAAAGAGCGACATTGACCGTGAGATTAGCAGAGGTAAGCATGTAATGAGTTATTTGGAAGGATCAAAAGATACCGCAAAGATTAAGATGGAAAGGAAGTTGAAAGAAATAGATGAAAATATACAGCGAATAATGGAGATTGCCAATTATAATCCAAAGGAGCACGGGGATGATAATAGGGCTGTTATCACAGATGAGCAATGGAGAGAAATAGTTTTAGGAAAGCGTAAAATGAAAGGTGTTCTTACAATAGAGCAGAAGGAGAATAATTACAAGCAGGTAGAGGGATATTTGAAGATATTGATATCGTATAAATCCAGCTTTGCTAAAAATAAAGTTGTAATGTCTAAACTCAATCACATAATTTCTGAAACTAATAAATGGCTCCTCGCCGAACAAAAGGGCCAAACTAAAATAATAACCGCAACTAAAAGAAAAGGCACCAAAGATGTTAAAAAACGCCCTCTTTTCTTACGCATTAAAAAATCTAAAAGTTCTTCCGCTTCAAGTTCCACCCCCGCTTCTTCTTCCTCTTCCTCCTCAAAAACCCCCACTTCTTCTCCCTCTGCCAAAAAGAGCTCATCGCAGAAAGATAAGTCCCCAACTCCTCCGCCCACGCCGCCGCCAAAAAAGCCCAAAGTAGAAGAAACTCTGGCCGAAATGATTGAACGCCTACAAAAAGAAAAAAAAGCAGGCATTCTAAAAAAAACACAAGCACCTAAGCCAATGAACGTAAGTAAGCCCGTTCAAAAAGCATATCCTGGTATAACCATGGAGGATTTATTCGGTTCCGATTTTGACGACACTCCCTAAATCGGATCCCAATTTCAAATAAAACTGACTTAAAATAACAACTGATTTATCTAAAAATGTGGAATCTACTTGTTTATTCCCTCAATTTCAGCTCAATACTTATCTCCAACAGAAACTTCCACAGAATAAACGGCATAGCTATTATTCTCCCTGGTATGAATGTCCCAGCAGAAGAATACATAGACCTCGGCAGAGCACTTCAAACCGCAGGTAATAAAAAACATATTTATAATGACATCATTATAGCTAATGTATCTTCTACGTCAAAATACGCATACCACGACGCCCTATATGATATAGAACAATACATTAAACAACAATACACCCCTACAACTCCACGGTTTCTCATAGGTCACTCTATCGGTGCTCTATTTGGTATAGAACTCGCAGAAACATGCTGCCAATTGCTCGTGCAACTTGGACAAGTATTTGCAACTCAAAATAAGATAGGAATTACGAATGCTAAAACTATGGAGGATTATACAAAGCCAGTATTGACGATTTTAGGCAAAAAAGATGTATTTATTGATTACACTGACGGCTATAACGATTTAGAAAGTACGCTATTGCTCCCCACCAAAATGCTTATCGTGGTACCAGAACTCACCCACATGCAAATGGCTGGCGGAAATGTTATGGAATCAGCCAAGAAGAAAGGCATCGTAGAGCCAAAATCATCCATGAATTTAAAAACTGCGCATCGGATTATATCCAAATTTGTAACGGAATTCATAGACGCTGTTTATTACGACAGCGGATTCAATGCGATGAGAAATCTTCACACAGCCAGAGTGGAAACGTGGCGCTTTTATTGAGTATGTCGGCATCTACAAATAAAGATGCCAGAAATATCCAATATTAATGTTTGCCAATATTAAGATGGCCCTTAAAATATTGATAGCCCAAAACAAGTACGAGGGTAAGCGTAAATACAAACTAGACGAATCTGCGCAAAAGAGAAGGTCCGCTCTCGACGCAGAAATAAATAAAAAAAGCATGATCGACAACATAACAGTTCGTTCAGCGGCCCAAAAGAAGAAGGCCAGGCTGAACGCCTTGCGTATATATAGAAAGAACAGCTCCCGTGGAACTGTAAAATACAATCAATGTAACGTCCTGACCACAGACATGAAGTATCTGGACCGTAAATATTTGGCGGGAAAAGGTAAAACGAACGTAGTATGTGGAATCCGTAAAATGTAAATTATCCTCTTACTCTAAAAATTTTATTAACAAGACGTCTAACAAGGTTTTTCTCACTTTCGTCAAGTGGAACATTATCACGCTGAAATTTAGTTCTTAGGCGATTTGTCAGCGTTCCCAAAATACTGGTGTATTTATCTTTTAAACTTTGAAAAGCAGGTTGTCTAGCAATAGTCTTTCCATCATTGTTAACAGGTCTCCCAAAATATTTATCGATTGGGTATTTTTGCCCTCTAAAATTACCATTGTAATAAATATCCCAAATATTTTCGGGTGTTATGTCTTTTTGAAATTCTTGGATTTCTGCTGTTTGTTTTTCGAGATAGTTATTTATAAAAGGAAGCAATTCCATAAAAGAACCGCCAAAAGTTTTGTTGGTATGGTCAAGCCTTTCGTCACGATCCATCATAAAAGTATAGATAAATTGTACTGTCCAAATTATATCACATTGTAATTTATATGTTAAATCACATTCTTTTAAAGTGTCCGGCCCCCATTCACCATGAGGTTCAGTCAAACTAACCGTTTTTGTAAATATAATTTTGAGTCTTTCCATAAATAGGTTAAAACAACCAGTTCTTAGATTAACTTGGTTGTTATCTGTTGCTTCATAAGGGTACATGTCACTTTTCACCTGATTACATAATGTACAACAATAAACAACGATATTGTCTATTTCGCTTTGATGTCCTATGTTTTCAAAAAATGCTTTCTCGTATTCATATAACCACTCGGTAGTAGATTCTTCTAAATTTAAATGAGGGTACAATTTAGAAAAAGTTTCCCAAACATCAAAATACATATCAACTGCTCTCGAACCTGGAATTTGGTGTTCGAGTTCAACTGAATGCCCACACGGGGAATGCTTTCTATTTGTAAAATCAAACATATAACAACCACATAAAGAACAACGATACGTAAGATTCTTTTGTGGGTTATCGATAGCGTTTTGTTGTCTCTGTGTATGTTCCCACGCTATGGTTTGGCCCGTGTTGCCCGATGTTGATGACCAATCTCTATAGTTTTCCTTTAGCTCCTTTCTCCAATTAATTATATCTTCATCATTAAGCGACCCCCCTCTTAAATATTCCTGAATTTCAGTAAGTTTTATTACAGGCGTAGAGGTATCTCTTTGTCTTTTAACTCCTGTTCTAGAACCAAAGCTACTTTTATTGTCTGGACTATGCCGTGTTAAATTTACGTTTTTAATATTTCCAAGTAAACATATAACGTCTTGATATTCTTTAAAAATTGTTTCATAAGGTATGTCCCAACCAATTCCTAATGAAAAGAAAATGGACTCGCTTAGTCTTTTTTTAAAAAGGTAATACTGTGTTGCACACAAAAAAAATAAGGCTTCGTTTGGGTTTATTCGTGGCGCAGCAGCTGGCGCAGCATCTGCCATTAAATCTAATTGACGAGCGGCCGTACCAGCCTGTGTGTCAGAAGTTTTCATCCTTTTGCGGAAGCGGGGGAGTGCGCTTCCTGGTGTAACACCACCACCACCAGCCCCAAATCTGGCGTACCTTATATAAATTTTGTTTATTTTCTTTTGAGGTCGAGATAGATGTGGATCGAGATCCTTTAAGTATTGTATAAGTTTCCGTTTCCCGTATTTTTGTTTGAGTTTATTCAAGACTTTGGTCAAGTCGTTCAATTTATTTAGTAGGGCTTTATTGTTCATTTTATTATTAAGCGAGATATTTTAACGACTTCCCAAAAAATACCACAGAGATACACTGTAAAATTTGTGCGTGTTTTAATAGAAGAAATGTATTACAAACGAACAAGTACCGATATTATGCCACTCGTAGAAAAAGATATCAATGAAGATGTCCCAATAAGGATTTTTACGTTAAAAAGAAAACGAACAAACTCTCCACCCCCGTCTCCTCGTGTATATGCGAAGCGAATGTTGTTTAATCCACAAGAGTATAAGAAAAAACGTAATATTTTAAGTAAACTGTTAGCAGTTGTGGTTTTAATTGCGGTGGGTTATCAAATATTGTACAAAATGGGGAAAATAGTTAAAATCTAAATAAAAAATTACTGCTCGGTAAGATCGCAATACGCCGAGTCAAAATGACATTTATTAATCAATATCGATTCGCTATCATTTGAATTTTCTTTAATCGCATATTGAGCCGCCAATTTACATAGTTCCGTTAAATCAGACCCCGACATACCATCAGCTACATCCGCTAATTCATCCAAGTCAACATCATCGGCCAAAGGCTCGCCCTTTACAACCTTTTCAAGAATCTCCCTTCTGGAGTCTTTATCTGGAAGATCAACTTTAATATGAAGTCGCATTCTTCTTTTTAGAGCAGCATCCAAATTATCTATTCTATTCGTTGCACCAAAAACAATGACCCCTGGATCTCTCTGGTGAATACCGTCCATTTCAGACAATAAAGACGTTTTAACACTGGTGACGTGACTTTGGTCTAGAATATTTCTAGTTCCACATAACCCGTCAATCTCATCAAAGAAAATAACGCAGGGTTTTATTTTATCGGCAATAGAAAATATCGCAGCCACTATTTTTTGGCTTTCGCCATAAAACTTGTTTTCTATTAGAGCACTTGTTACATTAATAAAACATCCACCTATTCTTTTAGCGACGGCCCGAGCCATCATGGTTTTTCCAGTTCCAGGAGGGCCGTAAAGGATGATGCCGTTGGGTGGTTTGAGAAGATTTCTGCCAGAGTATATGTGGGGGTTAAGTGTTGGTTTAATGATGAGTCTTTCTATATTATCTTTAAGGGTTTCGTTTCCTCCGATATCGTTAAAGTTGATGTGTATGTCTTCGCTTTTTACGATGTTGGCAAATATGTCTTTTTCGTATGTGGAAAGGGACATGGGATTGACGCCGTAGTTGTTATAAATGTTCCACATTGATGAAATGTCCATTGAATTTGAAGTTGCACTGCCTTCCATGTAGGCAATGACGTAGTTAATTGCGAGACTGATAAGTGTCATTATTAGGGTCATGAGAAGTGCTTTTAAAAAGGAGCGGAAGCCATTGCCTTTATTTGGGTTTATGTCTCTGTAAAATTGGGGCATTAAAAAATACAGGTGAAAATAATATTGATTTATAGACCGCATAAAATCTTGGGTAATATATAAACAATGAAGGATTCTTATAGCAAGAATGGAGAAGACCTTTTTATACATGAACAAATTTTCTCTAAAAGAACAAAACCTGGAATTTACGTAGATTTAGGAGCTGGCGACGGAATTAATAACAATAACACCTTAGCATTTGAAAAAATGGGATGGAATGGTATAATTCAAGAAGAGCCAGGCGATTTATTTGAGGAACTTAAAAATAACAGATACAGTAACGGAAACAAAATCACAGATATCTCAGTTGGAACTTCGAAAGGTATTTTGTCAGACGTATTGACAGCTACAAATACGCAACAAATTGATTTATTTAGCATTCAAAATAAAGTCAGCATTGCCAACATATTAGAACAAATGGACTGGAAAGTGCCGGTTGGCGTATGGATTTTAACTTTTAATAAAAACGAGGATAGCAAAGACCGAGCAAGAACATTGCTCAAAAATAACGGCTACACTTTTTATACACAATTTCACGGGTCTGAAATATGGTTGGGGTCAGATCTTGAAAATTACAACGGGAAAACTAGAATAGAAGATGGAAATAAAGAAGCTCCTGCGAAAACGACAGGTTTAAGGGTTTTGCTTCTTTTTGCTTTGACGGAATTGATTCTAAATATTAGAAAGCAATAAGTCCAACTCAGATGGATAGTCGTCAAAATAATTTTCTACTTTTTGCATTTCAATTTTAATTTTCTTGTTTGGTATACTTTCAGTTGCCAGAGTTTTAACATCCTCGTCTCGTAACTTCATAATAAATGCTTTTACACCTAGTTTAGTGATACCTCTTATGCCTTTTAAACTGTTAAAGGTTGAAGTTTCGATACTAACTTGTGAATCTGTTGGGGATTCCTCGGTGTATATTATTTTTTTAGCAGATAACAAGGGTAAAAGGTCGGCAAATATTTTTGCTCCTTGTTTTGTGGTCCAGAATATTTCTATTTCATTATCTTTAATTGCGTCCATGTCGCTTTGAAGAACGCCGAAAATTTCAGCAAGTTGTTCGTATTCAAGGCCCGTAGCGGTTAATATGCTGGCATAATAAGTTATAACTGCGAGCAAGGAAGCTCTTTTATATTTTTTGGGTAGGCCTTTTCCGTCGGGTAGAGATTTCATGTATTCGCCGAGTATGGAAGCCGTTATCTGTAAAAGCCTGTTGTATTTTCCAATTTCCCATTCCTTTTTAAATTCTGCGAAAGTTTGAACAAATTCTTCCACGATTTTCTGAAAATACTGCTCGTCTGCTGGTCTGGCGTCTTTTGGATAAATCTTGGGGAACCCAGTTTCTACAACTCTTCCCTTCTTGTCTACATACTCTGTAATGGACGGAAGTTTCCACCTATTATAAGCGTTTTCGCCAAGATCGGGCCCAAATCTGTCGCCTCCAATCAAAAGCCACGTATGTCCGCACCGAGTACAAACGACATTTGCGCCAGCAAAGCCTTGATGAACTATATCGGTAGACTCGCAGCGGGGGCATCTAAATTCTAAACCACGTGGTGAACCAGGGTCGCTTTTTAAAGAAGTGGAAGACCTAGAAGATTCGGATGGTTCTTTTGAATTTTGCTTCCATATGATATCAAGTTCTTTTATTGTTGCGTTTGGATATAGTTTTCTATAGATGGGAAAGGCGTATATAACTTTAATTATAAGGAGAAGAAGTTCTCTACATTGAACTTGTTTGTTTTTATTGCGATGTTGGCAGTTCCACCTTTTCATTTTTTCTTCAAGTGCTGCTCTGTACATGAGTCTTACACGTTGTGGGTCTTCCGTTTTAGTTTTTATTTTGGGCATATTAATAATGACAAACATAAAAAAAAATGTAAATTAATATTAATATGAAAGAAACAAAGGAACAAATAAGCGCAAAAGGTGTTTGGAAGGTAAGACGTGAATGCTCATATGATGAAAATGGATTGAATTTGGACGATTTCAAAGATATAGCGGCCGAGTTTTTTTTCGATTCACGTTTTAAATCTGGGGATTCGTTTAATATAACAACACCTTCTAAAGTTTTAATCCAATTGCCAAAAGCAAAGGTGAGTTGGACCAAAAAGACTGGATTTTTTAGAAATTTGATTGATGAAACGAACACCAGTTTCATAACAAATAAGAAGCACTACAAAAATATAGTAAATCAAGATAAAAATGAACAGAAAAAATACTGGGAACAGTGGTTTTCTTGTTTTTTCCACCCCACCATATATTTAGAATTCGAACGACTAATTCTCCACACGGAATTCAAAAAACGATACAGCGAACAAAAAGATGACAAACCAAATAAAACCGACGATTACATAAACAAAAGCACCAGAAAATTATTCCAATCATTCTGCAAATCAAGAACCAAATTTATCAAATGCTACACCGACACCGTCAAACCCGCATTCTTTTGCCAAGGTCTTTTTGCGCAACTACCAAAAGACAGCGATGTACGTGATGAATTAATAGAACTGCTGAAATCTTTGGGGCACACCACCATAGATAAAGAAATGGAAGAATTCTCTGAAAATGAGAATGTGGACCCCATAACCCGTGCGTCTGAAGATAGGAAAAAACGTTTTGATGAGAAACCCGTAAAAAAGAAATCCCTGGAAGAAGAAATAGAAGAGACGAAGGCTAAACTGGTGTATTTAGAAAAGGAAAAACAGGACAATGAAGAGTTGGATATTTTAGATGACGAGTTGAAAAGTTTAAAAAGTAATAAATTTGGAAAAGCGCTCCATTCGACGGCAACCGTTTTGACATTGTGGAAAAAGGCAAAAACACAGAAAGATTACAAAAATGCCATCAAATTATTTAAAATGTACGAGGCCATTTCTTTCAAAAATAAAAAAGAGCGAAAACTTTTACACAATTTGATGCTTCGCAACAGGAACCTTTTTTAATACCGTGTTTTTCTTTTTTGAGCAAAATCTTGTGAAAAACCAGATAAAATCATCCTTACGTTTTTCTTTAGTCGCCAAAAGCTTAACAGCATCCAGAACCTCTGGGTTATTAATGCCAAAATTTAAGTTCAAAGCTTTACAAGCATTCTCCACCTTATTTTTACTTATTATTCTCTGATTCGAACTCGATATAATCTTATACGGTAATATTTTTATATTTTTCTTAGTCTTTATCTCTCCTTCGTAAAACGACGTTGTCAATCTCGTAACTGGAATACAAACACCTTGAGTACAATCATTACTAGTGATAGTATCATTGCAATTATTAGTTGTAAGCGAATCCATTACGCTGAAATCGTTGGCTATATCGGCCATTTGTTCGATAGAACAGACGGCTTGGGGGTAGTTTTGATGAAGACTGTAAATTAGGGAGAAAGTGTCGCATTGACTGACACGGTATTTTTGTTCGAAAGTTTGATATTTGTTTGAAATAAGTTCTGTAACGAGGTCTGGTGTTAGTATTTCTTGGTCTCGATCCATGTTAATGGATCTGCAGTTTTTAACGAGTGTAATTTCAAGATTTTTCATGGTTGCGCGAACATCGCCGTTGGATTGTTTGAAAACGTGGTCGCTGAAGTCGCATGGGGTTCTTATTCTTTCGAGGCGTATAATTTTGTTTATGAATTGTTTAAGTTCGTCTTGATTAACTCTGTTGAATATAATAGTTTTGATATTTTTAATTTTGTTGAGTTTTCGGATCATTGCTGAAGATGCGGTGCAAAAAACACGAATGTTGTTTTTTTTAACACATTCTGAAATAATATAAATAAAGTCTTTTTCATTTTGTATTTTGAGGTCTATATCGTCTATTAGAATGAGTTTGTTTTTATTAGGGATTTCTTCTTTAAAGGCTTCTAAAATGGTCCGTTGATGTTCTCCTTTTAGTATGGAACTGATTTCGTCCATATTTTTATCTTTTGTTGATACAATATTCATAGTTTTATTGTAAGTTTTGTGTATTAATTCTAATAAAATGCTTTTTCCCACACCAGGAGGTGCGTATACAATTGCCATTTTTTCGGGAGATTCGTAATTTTGAATCCATGTTTTTGCAATATCTAATTCATTTTTATTTCCAATAAAATCGTCAAATGTATTTGGTTTGTATTTTAAGCATAAATCTGCGTTATTTATAATAGCATCATCTGGAATTTTATTATTTATTTTTGGAAAATTTCTAAACGGCGTTAGTTCCATATGAATTATTAAGGTTTCTACTTTTAAATATGGAAAACGATTTACAAAAACAAACGCAAGATTTAGAAGAAATTCCATTCATTAAAAACACACTTGATAATATAGCAGACAATCTGCTTGCACGATATAATCGCATTATTACAATACACATGTTAATAATGTTTTGTATCTTCGTATTATGTATTTTACAAACCGTACTCATTTTAAAATTAATGGTAAAAAATTAAAATATAACCAATTTATTAACAATAACATGCTCCACCTTATCGAGAACATCTTCAAAAACTTTAAACTAAGCAACTTGATCGCCGAGTCATTCTCTCAGAGCCCCGCCGACGATGAAGAACAGTCCGCCACCATGTTTCTAGCCGTTTTTATCATGGTAATTGCTTTACGCCTGCTCCTCGTATACGCTCTGGGAAGCTACCTTTACAACATGACCGTCGCCAAATCTTTCGGCGTTAAGGAAATCACTGGTACCCAGGCGGTTGCTTTGTCTGTTTTATTAGATGTGCTTATGTAAAATGACAGATAATACTATATTTGTTAGCATTGCCACTTATAGAGATCCCAAAGCCCAAACAACTGTGCGAAATCTCCTTAAAAACGCCAACCATCCTGAAAATATAACAATTGCCGTTATAGAACAAAATCTACCCCAAGATAGGTTCCGTGTAAAATCTGCGGAAAACATTAAAGTAATGAGAAATGTAGAAGCTAAGGGACCCGCTTGGGCCAGATTCTTAGCTTCTACACTCCACACAAATGAAAAGTGGTATTTACAAATAGATTCCCACATGAATTTTTGTCCAGGGTGGGACACCGATATAATACAACAAATAAAACCCTTTGAACACGAAAAATGCGTTTTTACATGCTATCCGCCCCAAAATTTACCCATCCCCAACACACCCGTCAAAAGCATAACACAAAAATGGAGCAAGGATAAGGACAATCACATCATTGCCCGTGGATCCATTGTCCCCGCAACAAAAGAGCCCGATATTGGTTTCTTTGTAAGCGCTAATTTTTTATTTTTCCTGGCACAACCTTTTCTCAAAGAAATACCATTTGACCCAAACCTTAAATACATTTTTCAGGGCGAAGAAATACTACTTTCCGCTCGCTTATTTACAAGGGGATGGACTATTTATCATCCTGGTAAATGCGTTTGTTCTCACGATTACGGCCGCCACGATTCGCCCAAAATATGGCAAGACTCCCCTGAATTCTCTAAATACAACGAAACAGCAGTCCACAGATACAGATACCTCACTCACCAACTCCCCGACAAACCCGAACCAAATCTATACGGCGAAGGCACAACAAAAACAATGACCGAATGGAAAAATAAAATCAAACTTTTCGTCTAAATTCATCGTATCCGCCCGATAAATGTTGTATTTTATCACGTGTTAACTTAAATATTTGAGGCCAGGACACACTTTTTAGAGTCTTGGACTGAGATATAATCCTCGCCATTTCCGTGGCATCCTTTTCCACGCCTGCTCTATCCGCTATGTGGCTCACTTTTATTATTCGTACCTTTTTGCCCTTTGAACGGATTTTTAATCCCAACTTTTTGGCCTCTTCGCTGTAAGGGCAACCTGGCGACCAAAATATAATGTAGGCGGCACCGTCGTGGTGCGCTTGTTTTATTTTTTCAGCCATTCTCATTTTTATTTCTTTATCATTTACTAAAGATATTTAAATATGGCACGACGGTTACCACCTCCAAAATACAGAACCCCAGAAGAAACCGCCGCAGCTCGCAGAGAAGCTACAAGAAGAAGACAAGCTACAGAATTACGAACGAAATTCAGGGGAGAAAGAGGTCCCGCGGAACAACCAAGAAAACCTCCTAATCCTAGAAGAGAACCTTCTGGTGGACCTATATTCGGTCCAAAAAAATCACGTCGGGGAACCGTGAGAGAGCCTAAATCACCAAAAAGTGAAAGCGAAAAAAGTGAAAAAAGTGAAAAAAGTCCAGAAGGTGCAGGGGGTGAATCGTCCGCATCTGAAGCACGTGCTCGTAGTTTAAGTTATGACGAAAAGGCCAAGGAGACGTTATTTGCTCCCTTTTTAGAAGAAGGCGAAGGTCTTGAAGGAAATGTTGGAGATAGGTTGCCATCTTCCGAAGAAGAAATTAGTGCCAGTTCTTTGAGTAGTATAAAAACAAAAAAGACTTCGACTACTACTAAGAAAGAAAAAAGCGGAATGAGCAATATGTTGCTGCCGTTATTACTAATGAGAGGCGGATTAGGTAATCAATCGAATGACGCAGGCCTTAAAGCATTACATGAACAAAATGAAAAAGATAAGGTTGCGGCTAAAGAAGCAATAGATAAGATGAAATCTTTGATGGTAACTTTACAAGAGTTAAAAGATACAGTACAGAAAGAGCATGAAAAATTAGATAAAAGAAACAAAGAAAAGGGTTGTAAATGTCCATCAAATTCTAAAATAGAAAAAAAGGTGGAAGAATTAAGTGATAGGTTGGAAGAATCTGATGTGGTTGAAGCGTTGGAGAAATGTAGAAAAACACTGAAAATATACAAAGATCATTTGGAAAAATTACACAAATACTCGTTTTATCTTAAAAATCTAACTCTCAAAATACAACAAAAACTAAAACACAATATTAGAAAAGCAAAAAAATTACGCTCCAATAAGAAAAGAAAAAAATCAACCCAAAAAAAATAAAACGCTTATATTAAAACAATGACAAAAACATCCATCGAAATTATTAAAAATGCCATTAAAAGATCTTCACGTGAAAAAGTTACTCGACAACTATTAGCATTCGCCAACAAAAACCCCCATCTTAAAAATCACGCAATTAAATTAGCCAGAGCCTCTTATTTTGGTGCCAGAGGAACAGACCCAAACCTTCCTTTACCAGTTCTTCCACCACCCCCTTCTGAAAGATTCTACGACGCTAGAAGTTCATCGGATACACCTGCTCTTGCGGCTGCTTCACCTATTCCAGCCGGTGCAGCCCCATTACAAAAAAAACACACTATTAAACCTATAGGAGATAAAACCCAAGACTACGCAGACCGTGCATTAGAGCTTGCCAGCAGTAAATCAGCACAGTTGAGTACCACTGTTAGAAAACTTAGAACATCTCTTGAAGACTTGATAAAAAAACAACTTGGGTTGAAGACCCAAAATCAGGAATTAATTGCAGAAAAAAAAAAGTTAATAGCTCAGGAAAATAAAAGGGAAGTTAAATTTCAGTTATTCGGGAAAGAGATAATCAGATTAAAAGCACAAATCGGCAAACTTGAAAAAGAGTTAACATCTTTACAGGAAGAAAAAAGCGCTGTTGATGTCCAATTAAGAAGAGCCACAGATGATATCAACAGACTACAAGAGCAACTAAGAGGCCAACAACAATTTGAACAACTTGTACGAGAAAAAGACGTTGAATTGAGAAGAATAACCAATGAACATAGAATAGAATCAGAGATATTAAATAGCAAAATTCAACTTCTAACAAAAGGACGGGAAGAATTAATAGAGAAAAACGCAGAATTAAGTGGAAAAATTAAAGCAGCAGAAATAAGCAAAAAACAGCTCGGAAGTGATATTTCAAAACATGCCGAGGAAATGGCCAAAATAAAAACAGAACTAGACCAAACCAAGGAAAACTTAAGAAAAGTTCAAGCCGAATTAGAAAAAGTAAGAAGAGAATCTGAGCTCTTAAAAAGAAAAAACACAGAATTATCAAATAAAAGCAAGGAGTTGGAACAACAACTCAAAACCGCTAAACAAGAAGGAGCAAGCGACGACCAAGCTTTGGCGGCCCTATTATTACTTAACAATATGAACGCCCAGACCTCAGTACAGTACCAAGGAGCTTTTGACAAGTACACTTATGAAATAGGCGAAATCACGGAAAATTTAAACAAGCTTGAAGAAGAAATAAAAAAAATTAATGAAGAAAAACCGAGGAGCCGATTTGGCAAAAAATCCAAAGCGGCTCGTGGAAAAAATAAAACCACGAAATAAATTATCTATTTCTTTTTATCTTTTGTTGCGCTAATTATAAGGCGGCGTTTTAAAACTCGAACGGATGTAACTTTGAAACCAGGTTTAACCAATAATGTAAATTTACCAGAACTAGAAATCATAGCTTTGGGTCGTTTGGGGCGACGAGTAGCAGGAAGTGCTGCGGCGATCGGCTCCTTTTTAATTGTTGGTTGAGGTTTCTTTTTTTTAAGAAGATTTCTTCTTTTGCGGGCGGCAATTCTATTTTTAAGCTTTTTAAGATTGATTCGTTTTTGTTCCTGCTCCCACAAGAACATGTCTCTATCCATTTGTTTTAGGTTATTTCTAGCCTTTTTTAAGTTAGTAATGGTTTCCTTTGTTCGCTCTGGCGAATTTGGCATTTTTATTAAAAACAAATATTTTTATTCATCATCCAAAGTAAAATCAATAGGCTTGTATTTCTCAATAACTTCATCTTTTACAATTTTTTCCTGTTTAAATCCCACATTCTCCACATCAAATTCATTCTCTTTATACCAACGTGTTCTTGCGTAAGCTTGATTTAAAGCAGCACCCCAGGTGTCAGATATATCTATTATTAGGGGTCTAAAGCCGCCACCGCTTCTCAATCCTAAAACTCTACCAGCCGCTTGACGAATATCTCTTTTACTTGTAGATAAAACTACGGTATTTATATTTGAATTGTCATAACCTTCTGCGCACATGTTATAAGTGGCAACAATAATATCGCAAAAATTAGCTATAATTAATTCTTCTTTTCTTTTACTCCCAATATATAAACCCACGTGGTTTTTACCTTCTTCTCGTGGTTTAATGTTAAATTTAATTCTATTATATAATTCTTCGCAGTGAGCTACACGATCCGAAAGAATTAGGATGCTACGACCTTGTTCATATGCTAAACGCACTTCTTTTATAATAATACTATTTCTTTTCACATCGTTTATGATATCACTTAATAGTTTAGCCGTATCGGGTTTTCCAGCTTTATTAACGTGTTCTATTTTAAGGTTGTCATCGTCGTATTCAGCTTTAACTTTTCTAACAATAGGTATCTTAATTTGACTTTCAACGGTGGCAAGAATCGGACCTATAGCTATTTTTGCAATATCAGTTAGCTTATCTTTTCTTTCCAATGTTGCACTTAGCCCAAGCGTGTACCGAGATGTTAATTTCCACAAACATCGACTAAACACTTGACTTGGAACATGATGCGCTTCATCAAAAATAACAAGCCCAAACTGCTCAAAAAGTTCAGGAGGATAGTCTCGCATCGATATCGATTGTAACATACCAATAACAAACGGGTGATCGGTGTCTGTTATTTTTTGCTGTATAGTCCCTACCGTTTCATTTGTAAACGATTCAAATCTCTCTCTTGTTTGTTCCATAAGATTTGATTTGTGCGTTACCCACAACGTTTTTACGCCAAGTTGGCACGCTATGTATATAGCACACACCGTTTTACCAAAACCCGTTGGAAGACACAGTATTCCCCCTCCAGTTTCTTTTATTACTGGTATTACGTCATTTAATATTTTAGTTTGGTCTGGTTTAAGAGTGCCGTCGAATGCGACCTCGATTGGTTCTCCAATTCTTTCATTTGAAGATGTTGGAGTACCAAAGTGCTTTATTCCGTAGAATTTTGGCATCCATATTCTTTTTGGGCTTTCCCTGAACATACAAACGGGTTTTGGTGGCGCATATGCGTATCCGTCTAATATAACTGGTTTGAATGTGAGGGCCTTCATATGTTTTTTAATAACCGCTGGGTCCACATCTTTTTTGCGAACGCCGTAGCCCCTGTCGTCTAGTATTGTATTTATCATTAAAATAATAAAGTGCCATACTTTAAATATGTTGAGTGAAATAGTTTAAAAAGTTGTGTGATATCAAATAAATGCCAGAAGACAACATTAGAGGCAATATTGGCGGCGAAGCAGGTTTTGTTTTACAAGATTGCCAAGGTGATAGCGTTTTTTATTTTATTAGGAAAAAATCGGCAATCCGAATTCAAAAAAATTGGCGACATTTTAATGACAAAACTGCCAAAACAAACGAATGCCCCATTTGTAGAAAACAATACAAATTTATGTCGGTAAATTACTATTGTTTGCACAAAATATGTACCACGTGTTATAAAGAATGGGATAATAATACAGGAAATTGCCCACTATGTAGAGCAAAACCATTAATGAATAAAATATCTAGAATTTAATTACGCCAAAATATCTTTAAAAATGCTATAGATACGGCTCCTAATACAATAGCCCTCAATATATTCTTCTGATGACTAAGCTCACGGTCAAATAGCCTCATTTTGGCTTTCAATTCTTTCAATTCCAATTCAATATTTATAATACGATCATAATCCATTATATTTTCTTCGAGATAAAACGACTCACTTGAGGCATATCTATCCGAAATTACATTTTCTTCTTCCGCAACCGCATCAGGCATAATATAACTCGCACGTTCCTCCTGTGGTGGCTCTTCTTTTTCAATAATCTCTTCTTTTTTCTCAACGGGAATACAACTATCTGCCGAATTCAAAGAAAGCAGCCAAGATTTGTGACCATCTCTTTTTATATGTTGAATCAAGCGAGTCTTTGAGTTATATTTACCAGTTGATCTGGGGCATGTACAAGAATAAGTAAGCATATTTGCTGGTATATCTTCGGTGGAATCGGTATATAAAGTACCTTGTAATTTTGGCGAATATTCAAAATGAGTAGCCATTATTAATAATTTATAATTGTTCTTTTAAGTATTTTAAAAACAAACAAGCTCTGATAAAATCCCAAACAAAATTCTCAAAATAATAAACCCCACGAGAAGAATAAAAAGCTCCCTTTTTCTACACGTCTTAAACTCGCCCTCTTCGCCACTCTGGGTAAATCCTTCTATTTCATCTTTTTGCACGGATTCGCAATAAGCTACGTCAACCTTACTGCACATCTTTTTACCGCTTAAAGGCACGGAACATCCTTGAGCCAATTTATTTTTATCACAACGAGCTCTGTACCGTTCGTAACGCTCTTTAATATTTTCAAGGCTAGCGTCTTCGTAAGTATCACCGAGTTTAGCGTTAACTCTATTGTGCATTTGCCAAAACCACTTGACCAAAGTTTCTCTGTTTGTAACATTAGGAGGTCCAACGTTTTCATCTTTTAAAAATTCCTTGTATGACTCTCTACAGTATCTACACGGTAGAATATCACCAACGTTCATAAAAAAATTGTAGTAAGCATTTGCTGTGGTGCCTTGTTCTAATCCCTTGTCACGGTCAAATTGCTCTGGACTAACGGGGAATCCGAATGTGACGCAATGTAGGAAAAACCACCCAGGGGGTCCCCATACTTTTGTCATCATGCCGTTATGGATATTGGTGTTGTCGGTCATATTTATTTATAAACAAAGAATTTAATATTTACCATTCGTCGTTATCTTCATCGGCGTATTCATCTTCTGATGCGCCTTCATCTTCGAGTTCTTCATCTTCTTCTATTTCGTCATCGTCTTCCTTAGAGGAGGTAATACTGTCGGTGTCTTCTGTGTCTTCGTCGAGTTCGAAGACGCTGGCATTTTCGTCAATAAAGTCGATGTCGTCGATGTCGTCGTTGTTTGCGGAGTCGAATTTCTTATCGGATTTTTTGATATTGTAGTAAATTTTTTCGAAATGTTCTATTTGTAAATCGACAGCTGTTTTAGATGATTGTTCTTGTTTTTTCTTCTTTTCTGCCTTTTTCAGAGATTTTCTGGCTTGTGCTTGTAATCTGGGGAAATCCGATAGAACCGCAAGGCTTTTTTCTCTGACATATGGTCTGTTTCTCTTCTTTTCTACAAAAGCAAAGTATTTTTTCCTGTAAAGAATGTAGTTTTTGTCAATGGGGGGTTGTTTTTTGAAACGCTCGAAGAATTCCTCAAACGTTTCCTTTTTTGGACCCGATGCTATCCAAGGCTCTATGAGTAGATGTTGCGATGCGTAGAAGTTTAGTTTATCAACTGTTTCCCATGTCATGGGATTTGACAAGGATCTCAATTCAACTTTTTGAATTAATGTTTTAATTTCCATTTTAAATAGATGCTCTTTATCATCTTTATTTTTACCAAATACACGAGTGTATCTATCAGCATCAACAAGCCTCTTATAAAATATCGGCCATTTTTCCAACCAACTCCTCTTTGTTTTTTTCATACGGTGTTCTTCGTAGTATGAACACGGGTTCCCCTCTTTTTCCGATTGAACAAGTTCTATACCAGTATACCCCGATCCAGATTCTGTTTTAGAAAATTTCAAGTCGACGAATGTTCTTTTTAGAACGGGGCATTTTCTGATAACTAAGCCGTTTGTAAGATCAGTGAAAGTAACGACTTGTTTATTACAATAGCACACTTTCTTCGATTGTAGTACCATGTTACTGTTTATAGGTTAGTAGCGTTTATTTTTTAAAACTAAAATCGTGGGTATTTTTAAGTATGAGTGTAATTAGCAGATCTTCGGTTGGAACTTTAGATACGGGGAGGTTGACTGCATTAAATAGCATCTCTTCTAGGATGAGAGAATCGTCTGCTCAACAACTAGAGACGGAAGAAGAACGCTTTTCCCGAAAGTTGAAGCAGATGGCAACCTTGGAGAGAGAACTGGAGGTATGTAAGGATAATCTTAAAGCGGTTCGAACTAAGCACACAAAACTAGAAAATTGGGTAAAGAGTAAAATGCGCCAAAAAGCTATATGCGACAATACAAATAGAGTTGAAGTAGCTAGCGATAATAAGGTTTACACATTTGAAAGAACTAAAACATACAAGAACAGAGGACCAACTAAAACACAAATAAGAAACATAATACGGGCTTTTTTCGATGAAGTGGATCTTGCTGAATTTATGGCCTACAGTTCGCAGGAAAAAGCAAATAAATTATTTGAAAGAATGTACACAGTGGGCACTACAGAAAAATCATCATTTCGTAAAAGAAGTATAATAAGAACACCCAGAAAGAAGTAAAAAAAAATAGTAGTTTTATATTAAATAATGGCTGGAATTGTAGAATTACAACCTGATGCTCCCGGTACCGAATATCCAGAATCTGTTATTGTAAAGCACGGTAACATTCAGGCTATATTTAAAAATATAGGTATACCCTTAATTGCAGCTCTAGGGGTGACGTTTATTCTTTTTTTCCCGAATATTCCGTTGTTGGGGTATTTTAGAAAGACGTTAGGTAATATTGCTTTGTTTTTGTGGGGGCTGATTGGGTTTATTTTGTTATTTTCGAATACGACTACATTTAAAATGAGTGTTAATCAGCAAAAATATGTTGTATATGGTGTAATTGTATTAGCTTTTACCTATACCTTGTTGTTTAACATCGACAGTAAAGAAGAAGTACCGCCACCAGAAAAAGAAATATTACTGGATGTCTATGCTTTATACAATTCGACATTAACTAATTATATATCTTCTAATAACCACTCTTTAGAAGAAGAAACTTTAGTTTTTTCGGATCTTTTAACCAAAATGGCCGTAAAATTGACCGAGCTCAAAAGCTATACCGAAAAAAAAACAGTTGATGAAATTGTTAAAAATACTGACATGGGTATGTTTATCAAAGCCTTTAAGGTTATGAAAGCAGTAAAGAAATCGCTGGTAAATATTGGGTGGAAAGCGCCAAAAGAAAGCGAAATTCAACCAGATTTGAAAAATAAAATAGACGAGCTTAAAAATACTCTAAAAATAATAGAAATATTCAACGATTCACTGGTTGATGGATGGGGAGATGCTCCAATCCCCGATTTGGCCAGAGAAACGCAAGAACAAATAATGCCATATTATAAATACGTAAAAGAACTTGATACAATAGGTAAAGACCTAATAAAGAAAAACGAAATTAATGACGCAGAACTGGTATACACGGAGCTTTTTAATAAATTAAAGGTTTTATTGTGCGAAAATAAATTAAATTTCGAAGAAATTATTAAAATGTCAAAGGATAAAAAAACAGACGTAATAACAGCAGATCAAATAAATGAAATTAAATTAAAAGCCAAATGTTTGGGCGAAAAATCTCTCGAACCTGAAAAATTTACACAAAATAATTACTCCAGCATCCACAAAAATAAAACAGATTCCATACAAGATTTAATAGACACCAAAAGAATTTTATACGTGCGTTCGAGTTAATTACAAAAAAACAATTAGCAATTGTAATACCACCATGAACGCCGACCAACCCCCCATCCCGCCATCCAAATCTTCCTCTAAATACAGCTCGAAATATCAACCCGTAGAAATTCAACAACCGTCTGCACGAGAAATTAGAATAGCCGACATACTACCCGTAGTTCTGTCCGCTGGCATTTTGGCTCTTTTGTACTTTATGATGAAAGAATACAACCAGGACAAAAAGAACACCGAGGTTCACATGATGTCAATCGCAAAGAGACTTGAACAGTTGGAAACTGCAAGATCTTCACCAAAACCGCCGGTACCCAATCAAAAAGTTCAGTTCAAAGTTCCCGTAACCGATGAAAAAAACCCATCGGGTAAGGACCACGTTCTAGAAGCAGACAGCAAGGGTACTTTTGAAATGAAGGATTCGGTAGTAAGTTTTGTGCCGGAAACTAAACAGAATAACATGGAGGATATTGATGAAGAATCAGAGTCATCTGATACTGATAGGGAGATGTAATTTATGAAAGAAAGTTTTCAGTTATCAATTCGGAGCGATGTTGGTGAACTAATTTACAAATCATGTAGTAAGCTTCTCTGTAATAATATAGATCATTGTATCCATTAATTAGCACAGATCCCGTAGCAAAAATAAGTAGCGTTAATTTTTTATCGGAAGTTCCTATTCTAAATTTGACGTTTATCCCAGGGTATTTTTCTGGTATAAACGTTGAACTTATTACATTCCCACCGACAGATATGTGCTCCTTATCCAAAAGGAGCTGATTAAGTGTTATCTGCTTCAATAACCATTTCTTGCTTTTTAATATGTAAAAACAACTATTTATCTGAATTATTGACGGCCGCTCTATCTTTGTGACATTTGGCGTCATAGCACCTTCTATTTGCCTCAATCTTGACGACACAATCCTCGTCACTAAATTTATCGCATGAATCGTATTAAACCCGGCATACTGGAATTTCCCGTTCGGAAAACATTTGATACTGACATTCATCAACCCGTGATCTCCAGGACCGTCTCTAACCTGAATCTTCCACAAGAGACAATTGTAAAACATCTTTTTCTTTCCCCTCTCCTTTGGGGCGTTTTTGCTAGGTCTCACGGGCTCGTATTTAACCTCTTCCGAACCATCCCCATTTTCTCCCGTCGTTTTGTCCAAGTGCAAAAATATTTTCTTCAAATCCAATAGAGTATCTTTCAGCTCCGTGCAAACAACAACGCTCACGATTCGCAGAGGCGTTATTTCTATAACATCGTCATCTTGATTGTCCGGGTCAAGCATCGAATAATGAATGCTCTTCAGCATTTCTTCGAACTCTGGGTCACGCCCTATATCAACTTTAGTGATGTCCATGTTATTATCTAACTTAAAGAATGTGGCTTTAAATCTCTGTGCTGGGTTTTGTGGGTATTTTTT
>CESM01046877.1_pt1 | contig 22721 bp, 23 predicted proteins | sample 361421 | NCBI WGS metagenome assembly CESM01 (sample SAMEA2622219, study PRJEB7988) | marine metagenome | isolation source: saline water (ENVO:00002010), including | reverse complement strand
GATATTAATGGTGTAAGTTTTACTGGATCGCATAAAACTGCCAGAAGTATCAACAAAAATCTAGCTCAAAAGGGAGGCCCAATTACACCAATTATTGCTGAAACAGGTGGATTAAATGCTATGGTTGTCGATTCTAGTGCTTTATTGGAACAAGTTACAGATGATGTAATAAGATCTGCTTTTAACTCAGCTGGACAAAGGTGTTCTGCTCTGAGGTTGATTCTAGTTCAAGAAGAAATATACGATGATATGTGGGAGATCTTGACCGGTGCGATGAAAGAGATGCTATTAGATACGCCTAACAATTTCGAAGCTGATGTTGGTCCAATTATTAACAAAGAAGCCTTCTCAAGGCTTACCGAGTACATAAATACTTTTAAAGGCAATAATAAAATATTTCAATCTCATGAGCATAAAGAGAATAAGAATATTATTTCGCCCTGCCTCATTGAATTAAATTCACTAGACGAAATTAATGAAGAGCAATTTGGTCCAATTTTGCATCTATATAAATTTAGCTCTGATAAGCTTGATTATGATTTAAAAGAAATTAATGATAAAAATTTTGGGCTAACGCTAGGAGTTCACTCAAGAATAGAATCAAAGCACAATGAAATTGCTTCAATTATTTCAGCAGGAAATGCTTATATAAATCGAGATATGGTTGGTGCGGTAGTTGGCGTCCAACCCTTTGGTGGTGAAGGTCTTTCAGGGTGCGGCCTCAAAGCAGGTGGCCCTAACTATCTCATGCAATTTATCAATGAGCGTGTTATTTCAAAAAATACTGTTGCATTTGGTGGGAACACTGAATTACTAAATTTAGAAGAAGAATAAGCATGATTGGATTTAAAAAAGTTTCTTTTAAATACGTTGTAATAATTTTTTTACTACTTATTATTTTTATACTGCTTATAAATTTTGATATAAAAAATAATCCGGAGTTGCCTGTAGAAGATATTTTTGAATCAGAAAAAATAGAAGTAAATTCACCAGATTCTATATCATATGATTTTTATACTGTTAAAAATGGAGAAAACTTATCTATTATCTTTGAAGAATTTAAGATGCCTTTAAATACTGCTTATAAAATATTTAGAGAAGATAAGACGGGATCACTAAGAAATATTAGACCAGGAAATAAGATGCGTTTTACATATCTTAATGATCAGATTATTAACATTGAAATAATGAAAGATAGTATCAATTCGATACTTATTAATATTAGTGAAGAAATTTCTATAATCGATACTGTAAAAAATCCTGAGATGGTTACTAGTTTTAAAAGTGGTGTAATAGATTCATCTTTTTATGAAGCCGGTCTTAAGGCAGATATACCAGAAAGTGTGATAATGGATTTAGCATATTTATTTGGGTGGGATATAGATTTTATTTTTGATATAAGAAAAGGTGATACCTTTAGATTAATTTATGAAACTGTTTATGCTGATGGTGAAGTTGCTAAAAACGGAGACATAGTTTTTGCTGAATTCATTAATCAAGGTAAAACCTTTAATGCCTATAGGTTTATCCGATCCAACAACATAAAAGAATATTATGATAGTGATGGAAATAATATTAAGAAAGCTTTCTTGAGAGCGCCGCTTGATTTCGCTTATATAAGTTCTCACTTTAATCCAAATAGAATGCATCCCATCTTGCACAAAATAAAAGCTCATAATGGTGTTGATTATGCAGCAGTTAGAAATACTCCAATAATGGCTTCTGGAGATGGAGTAATAAAATTCATAGGAACTAAGTCTGGCTATGGAAGAACAATCCAAATAAAACATGGTGGAGGTATTTCAACTTTATATGCCCACTTGGAAAGTTTTGATAAAAAAATTAAAGTTGGTTCAAAGGTTTCTCAAGGTGAGACGATAGGATATGTTGGCGATTCTGGTGCTGCTACTGGAACACACCTGCATTATGAATTTAAAATTGGTAATAAAAGAACTGATCCTGTTAGAGTTAAGTTACCCTCGGCAAAGCCTATTCCCGAAGATCAAAGAGAAAAATTTTTTGCTTTATTGGCTGAAAATAATAAGCTTATAGATAGATTTAATAATTTAGACCCTAATGCCAACTAAGAAGAAACTATATATAGGTGCTATGAGTGGAACCAGTCATGATGCTATTGATGTTTCATTAATAAGCGTTAATAAGAAGGCTATTCAACTTGATGGATTTGAGTCTATAAAAATGCCAAAAAATCTTAGCGACGAAATAAGTAATACCATTGATAAAAATAATATCTCATTAACGGCACTTGGTTCTTTAGATAAAAAAATTGGTTTAATGTTTTCAAAGGCTATATCCAGAATTATTGAGAAAAATGTTCTTAAAAATCCTGAAAATATTTATGTAGGTGTTTCTGGGCAGACTATTCGTCATGAACCGAATCTTAAAAGTAATTTTTCGATGCAAATAGGTGATCCAAATATTATTTCAGCACAAACAGGAACTACTGTTATAAGCGATTTTAGGAATATGCATATTGCTAAAGGTGGCGAAGGTGCGCCACTAGTTCCAGAATTTCATGCAGAACTCTTTAAATCAAAAAAAGCTTCCAGGGTCATAATAAATATTGGCGGCATATCTAACTATACCCATGTTAAAACCAATGGTTCTTATTTTGGAACAGATACAGGTCCAGGCAATTCATTAATGGATGCATATTGTGTAAATAGACTTGCAATACCATTCGATAGAAATGGGGCTATTGCGCAAAAAGGCAGTGTTTTGGAAAAAGAACTTAAGAAAATGCTTGCATGTAAATTTTTTAAAAATAAAGCGCCAAAGTCTACTGGAAAGGAAATATTTAATTTTAATTTTATTCCTAAAAGCCTCTTGAAATCTAATAAGAGCGATGTCCTTGCAACACTTACAGAGCTGACTGCAGTAAGTATTGCAAAAGCAATTAGAAAAGAAAATCATAGTGTAAAAGAAATATATGTTTGCGGGGGAGGAATCAAAAATAAGACCTTAATGCAAAGATTGTCTTATCATTTGAATACAAAAGTAAATTCAACATCTGAGTTAGGGTTTGATCCGCAAGCAATTGAGTCAATGGCATTTGGTTGGCTTGCCTATAAAAGGATTAACAACATTCCATCAGATGTTAGGCTTGGCAATAATCGAGTAATAAAGGCGTTACTGGGATCTGTCTCTAGGGCTATATAGTAAAAGATTCTCCACATCCACAAGTGGTTTTTGCATTTGGATTATTTATAACAAATTTTGCACCTGATAAATCCTCAACGTAATCAAGCGTGGAGCCATACAAGTATGGATAAGATAAAGAATCTAAAAGAACATTGAATTCCTTGTAGTCTATAACTTCATCATCGAAGGCTACATCTTCATCGAATTTAAAGCCGTATTGAAAACCTGAACACCCTCCTCCCGTAACATAAACCCTAAATTGTTTTTTATTTTCAGACTCCATAACAGACGCAATCCTGCTAGCAGCTGATTCAGTTAGATTTAATGATCTTATCTGGCTTTCTGTTGTCATAATTTTTTTTAAAAAATTAATTTTAACAGATTGTTAATAAAAAAATTTAAAACATAAAAATGATCTGGCTAATTATTTATGAAAGGATAAAATACAAAGAAAAAATTAAGTAATAATATGATATCTACTTTAATAATATATTCTTCAACAGATGGTCAAACAATTAGAATTTCTGAAGAAATTGCTTCAGTAATTAAGAATAACAATTCTGTGAAATTGGCCTCTTTAGATCAAATAGATATGTATGATCTAAATTCATATGATCAATTAATAATTGGTGCGAGCATACGTTATGGAAAACATAAACCAGAGTTATATAATTTTATTAAAAAAAATATAGCTGTTTTGGAAAATAAAGAAAATGCATTTTTTTCAGTAAATGTGGTTGCTAGAAAACCAGAAAAAAATAATCCTGAAACAAATCCATATATGCAAAAATTTCTAAAATTATCTCAATGGAAGCCAAATAATCTGCAAGTTTTTGCTGGGAAAATTGATTATCCTAAATATAAGTTTATAGATAAATATATGATTAGATTTATAATGTGGATTACCAAAGGTCCTACAGATTTAAAAGGATCATTTGAATTCACTGATTGGAATAAAGTGAATAAATTTGCAAATCAACTAGTTTTAAAAAATTGAAAAAAATTACAACATCACAAGAATTATTTACAGAAGCACAAACTCTTATGCCTGGAGGGGTTAATTCACCAGTAAGAGCTTTCAAAAATATTGGTGGATCACCAATATTTTTTAAAAGTGCTAAAGGTGCTTTTTTATATGATGAGGACGGAAATGAATATATAGATTTTATAGGTTCGTGGGGTCCAATGATAATGGGGCATACACATCCAAAAGTTGTAGCTGCAGTGAAAAATCAAATTGAATCCGGGACTAGCTTCGGAGCCCCTACAAAGCTTGAGTCAAATGTTGCAAAGTTAATCAAACAGTGTGTTCCTTCAATAGAAAAAATTAGAATGGTCAATTCAGGAACTGAAGCAACTATGAGCTGCATAAGATTAGCAAGAGGTTGTACTGGTAAAAATAAAATTATTAAATTTACTGGTTGTTATCATGGTCATGTTGATTCTTTGCTTGTAAAAGCTGGCTCAGGGGTGTCTACATTTGGACTTCCTGATTCGCCAGGTATACCGGAAGACTTAGCATCCTTGACTATTAGTTGTCCCTTTAATGATAAAGAATTTTTTTTAAGAGTATTTGATGAAGTAAAAGATGATTTAGCGGCTATTATTATAGAGCCAGTTGCGGGGAATATGGGCTTTATACCAGCCGATAAATCTTTTCTTGAATTACTTAGAGAGGTTTCTCAAAAAAATAATTCTGTGCTTATTTTTGATGAAGTTATGAGTGGTTTTCGGGTGGCTTTGGGTGGAGCACAGCAGCTATATGACATTAAGCCAGATTTAACCGCCCTTGGAAAAGTAATTGGTGCTGGGCTCCCTGTAGGTGCTTTTGGGGGAAGAGCTGATTTAATGGATCAATTAGCTCCAGAAGGACCTATATATCAGGCAGGCACACTATCTGGCAACCCTTTGGCAATGGCAGCTGGTGAAGCTTTATTATCAGAGTTGATAAAGACAGATCCATATAAGAGCCTTGAAATGAAAGCTTCACATCTATTGGATAGGATTGCAGCTTTGATGCGAGCTAGCAATATTGATTTTGTAAAAAATCAAATGGGTGGAATGTTTGGGTTCTTTTTTGCAAAGACTATGCCTAGTAATTTTGATGAAGTGGTTGCAACCGATGATGGAATATTCACTAAGTATTTAAATGCATGTATTGCAAATGGTATATACTTTGCTCCCTCTAAATATGAAGCTGGATTTATATCTACTCAGCATGATGAGCATATTTTGAATACTGTTATTGAAAAAGTAGGAATAATTATTAAGGAAGATTTATAGATGAAATATGATATTTGTGCATTAGGCAATGCTTTGGTAGACACTCAATATATGGTCTCATATGATTTTTTAGAATCGGTAGGTCTAGAGGCTGATCAAATGACTTTAGTTTCTGCTGAAGAGCAAAATGCCATAACAGAAAAGCTTAAAAACTTAGGAATTGAATCAGTATCTGATTGTGGTGGTTCTGCAACAAACTCATTAGTGGCGGCATCAAATTATGGATCGGATTGCCATCATGTTTGTAGAGTTTCTAAAGATGATGATGGCATGAGATACCTAGACAGTCTTAAAAAAGCAAATGTTTATCACAAGGGTTACAGCAATGAAGAGCTTGATCTGCCAACAGGCAAGTGTCTTATTTTGGTAACTCCAGACGCGAAAAGAACAATGATAAGCATGCTTGGTGTAAGTGCGCATATGAATTCAAATGATTTAGATCTAGAGGCTATAGCAAATTCAAAAATTTTTTATATTGAAGGTTATATGGTTACCAGTGATGAAAACTTTAATGCAGTCATAACTGTTCTTGAGTTTTTGAAAGATAAAAATGTTCTAAAAGCTTTATCTTTATCTGACCCAGGTATTGTAAATGGATTTAAAGATAAATTTGAGAAAATAGAGTCTTATGGCATAGATATGGTATTTGGTAATGACGATGAGGCTAAGGCTTTTTCTGGAGAAGATAATCTAGACGAGGCAATTAATTTTTTAAAACAGAAGCCTTTTATGTCACTTATTACAACTGGTTCTGAGGGCTGTATTGTTGTAGAAAATGGTAATGGTAGCTTGATTCAAGGTGAAGTTATTGACCCAGTTGATACAAATGGAGCTGGTGATATGTTTGCAGGCTCTTTCATGTATGCTTACCTGCAAAATTTACCTCTTGTTGCTTGTGCGAAGTTTTCTAATTACGCAGCATCTAAGATAGTTGAGACTTTTGGTCCAAGATTATCCCAAGAAGGTTATAAAGAAGTTAAAAATAATATACAAAAATACTAGTAAAATTACTAACTTTCTGATAACTTGCACCACCTAAATTTTTACATTTCTTTTAATGGCAAAAGCAAAAACAGACAATAAATCTAAATTGACAACCAAAAGCAAATCAAAAGCTAATAAAACTAAAAAAGTAACTGCTGCAAAAAAATCAGCTACTAAAAAAGTAACTAAAAAAGTGGCTGCTAAATCTGCGCCTAAAAAAAAGGTCATATCTTTAAAAAAGAAAGTTTCTGTAAAAAAGAAGCCTTCAGCTTATAAACCAAAAGCTAAAGAAAAATATATGAGTGCAGCAATGAAAAAGCATTTTACAAATATCCTTGTAAATTGGAGAGATGATTTAAGAGAAGAGATGCAGAAAACATTCGATCATCTTAAAGATAAGGGTGAAAAGCCAGCTGATGACCTCGATAGAGCATCACAAGAAGAAGAGTTTGCATTTGAGTTAAGGACAAGAGATAGAGAAAGAAAACTGATAAATAAAATTGCTGCATCAATTGAATTAATCAAACAAGATGATTATGGGTATTGTGAATCTTGTGGGGTTAATATTGGGATAAAAAGACTCGAAGCAAGACCAACTGCAACACACTGCATAGACTGTAAAACTCTTGATGAGATTAAAGAGAAGCAATTAAGCGGCTAGTTTTAAATCATTTCTCTATGAAGAAAGAAGAGCTCATTGAATTAATTAAATATCTTCACAGTGAAGATAAAACTGGTAATATCGTTGGTGTATTTCATGATCGGTATGGTGGAGTAATAACCACTGACAGTGTAAGAATTGATATGGATGGTGGTAGAATCCTACTGGCTCAAGAAGGTACCGACTATTATGATGAAAATAAAAAAAACTGGGAAACAGAATTAAAATTCATAAAAAAATAGAGCGCTTGCTTAAATCAAACCAATATACTTTTGATAGATTCTAATAAATTTAGTAGCTTTGCTATTTCTATAGTTCAAACACTACAAGAAAATAATTTTGAGGCATACCTTGTAGGTGGCTGTATCCGTGATGCGCTTACAAATATAACTCCTAAAGATTTTGATATAGCTACTAACGCAACTCCTGAAGAAGTAAGAAAATTATTTAAGGCATCAAGAATAATTGGAAAAAGATTTAAACTAGTTCATGTATTTAATAGATCTGAGTTAATTGAAGTTGCAACATTTAGAGCTGGAAAAATTAAAAATAATTCAGACTCCCTGATTAAAGATGATAACGGAAAAATTCTTAGAGATAACACATGGGGAACTATTCAACAAGATTGTCATAGAAGAGATTTTACTGTCAATGCACTTTATTACTGTCCTATTTCTAAAAAAATACAAGATTTCCATGCGGGCTTAAAACATATTAATAAAAAAATTCTAGTATCAATTGGTGATCCTCAAGGTCGATTTGAGGAAGATCCAGTCAGAGCATTAAGAGCAGTAAGATTTAGTTCAAAGCTTGATTTTAAAATTGATAATAAGGTTAAGGATGCAATATACGATAAAGGATATCTATTAAGCAGTGTTTCTAATGCAAGACTATTTGATGAGTTTTGTAAAATTTTTTTAAACGGTCATGCAGAAAAAAATTTTAATAAATTAGATTCTTTTGGGTTAGCAAAATATTTAATATCAACTGATCATACTTACTCTAATTTTTCAAAAGAAGTAATATCGCAGGCCTTAAAAAACACTGATAAAAGAATAAAAAATAAGCAATCAATTACGCCAGGGTTTTTAATGGCTGCTTTGTTATGGCCTAAACTTATTCAAAAATGTTCTAAAAACAATGAATTAAATATTAGAAAATTTTTTAGATCGATGGATGGAATCCTTAGAGACCAACATCAATTAACTGCAATACCTAGAAAATTTCAATCTTATATAAAAGATATATGGGTTCTTCAGTTAAAGCTTGATAGCAGATTAGGCAAATATCCACACAAGTTAGTAAAACATCCAAGGTTTCGAGCAGCATATGATTTCTTATTAATAAGAGAATCTGCTGCAAATGAGGATTATCAAATTGGAGACTGGTGGACTAAGTTTCAAAAACAAAATTATGATGAAAGAGAGACTGCTCTTACTAAATTACGCAATCAAAGAGATAATGAATCAGATAAAAAATTTGGCTTCTTGGGAGAGTTAATATAATCTAATTAAAAAAATATTGTTTTTTAAATGAAACTGGCTATCAAGGAAACACCGCTTCCAAAATATATCGCAATTGAAGGCCCTATCGGGGTTGGTAAGACCACTCTTGCAAATAAAATAGCTGCAAATTTTAATTATGATACTTTTTTAGAAAAGCCCTCTGAGAACCCCTTTCTTAAAAATTTTTATAAAAATCCAAGTCAATCAGCCCTAGCAACACAGTTATTCTTTTTATTTCAGAGAATGCAGCAAATTGAAGAGCTCAAACAAAGAAGTCTGTTTGAAACAGTAAGAGTTGCTGATTTTTTGATCCAAAAAGACAGACTGTTTGCTGAGGTAACATTGTCAAATGAGGAAATGGCTTTATATGATAAGATTTATGATCATCTTACTATTGATGCCCCTACTCCAGATTTAGTAATTTATTTACAAGCTCCTGTAGATGTTCTTTTGGGTAGAATTTCTAAAAGAGGCAATCCGAATGAACAATTTCTTACATCAGAATATTTAGAAAAGTTAAATGATGCATATTCTCGTTTTTTTCTATATTACGAATCCTCTCCATTGTTAATAGTGAATGCTGCTGACATAAATCTTGAATCTAATGAAGATGATTTCGAGATGCTTGTTGCTCAAATAATGTCAGATCCAAAGGGTAAGAAATTTATAAATCCACAACCATCCATTATCTAAATTTTTTAAATAATTGACATGGAAGATAAAATCTACGAACCACAAAATCATATAAAAAATCCTTACATTAAAGATTTTGATCAATATAAATCTATGTATGAGGAATCAATTAATAATTCCGAAAAGTTTTTTTCAGATATTGCTAAAGAAAATATAGATTGGATTAAGCCTTTTGAAAAGATACATAATGGGGAATTTGCAAATACATCCTGGTTTGAAGGAGGTCAATTAAATATATCTATAAATTGTATTGATAGGCATTTGCCAAAGAATGCTAATAAAACTGCTCTTATATGGGAAGGTGATAATCCTTCTGAATCTAAAAATATTTCTTACCAAGAGCTTCATGATCAAGTATGTAAGCTATCTAATGCTCTAAAAGAACTTGGCGTAAAAAAAGGCTCAAGGGTTTGTATTTATATGCCTATGATTCCAGAAGCATCATATGCTATGTTGGCCTGTGCAAGAATTGGCGCAATTCATTCAGTAGTTTTTGGAGGTTTTTCTCCTGAGGCGCTCAAAGACAGAATCATTGATGCCGATTGTTCTATTGTAATAACAGCAGATGAAGGTTACAGGGGTGGGAAAAAAGTTCCTCTAAAAAATAATGTCGATATTGCGCTTCAAAAGTGCCCAAGGGTCAAAACTAATTTAGTTATCAAAAGAACTGGGGGACAAATTAACTGGAATAAAGAAATTGATGTTTGGTATCACGATATTGTTGTTCATCAAAAAAATACATTTGATCCTGAGCCAATGGATTCAGAAGACGCACTTTTTATTTTATACACGTCAGGCTCTACAGGAAAACCTAAGGGAGTTATGCATACTACCGCTGGATATTTATTAGGCGCGCATATTTCTTTTAAATATTTATTTGGTTATCAACAGGATGATAATTACTGGTGTACAGCTGATGTTGGTTGGATTACTGGACATACTTATATTGTCTACGGTCCTCTTTCAAACGGAGCAACAAGTTTAATGTTTGAGGGCGTACCAACGTATCCTGATGCATCAAGATGTTGGGAAGTTTGTGATAAACACAGTATCAATATTTTTTATACAGCCCCGACTGCCATAAGAGCATTAATGGCGCAAGGTGATGCTCCGGTAAATAAAACAAATAGAAGCTCTCTAAGGGTGTTAGGGACAGTTGGGGAACCAATAAACCCTGAAGCCTGGGAGTGGTACTACACTGTTGTTGGGAATAATAATTGTCATATCGTTGATACATGGTGGCAGACTGAAACAGGCTCAGTATTAATATCACCTATTGCAGGAATTACCCCTGTAAAGCCTGGTTCAGCAACATTTCCTTTTTTTGGTGTAAAGCCAGAACTAATTGATGCAAATGGAAAAATATTGCATGGTGATAATTCAGGCAATTTAGTAATTACAAAATCTTGGCCAAGTCAGATCAGAAGTGTTTATGGTGACCATGAAAGAATGCTTAAAACCTATTTTTCTCAATATGAAGGTATGTATTTTACTGGTGATGGAGCAAAGAGAGATTCAGATGGATATCTTTGGATAACTGGAAGAGTTGATGATGTATTAAATGTTTCCGGGCATAGACTTGGAACTGCAGAGATTGAGAGCGCACTTGTTTTACATGAATATGTAGCAGAAGCTGCTGTTGTAGGATTTGATCATCCAATAAAAGGTCAGGGAATATATGCATATGTAACTTTAATGTCTAGCATAGAATATGCAGATGAATTAAAAGATGAATTGAAGTTATTTGTTGCAAATGAAATTAGTCCAATTGCAAAACCAGATATAATTCAGTGGGCTCCGGGCTTGCCAAAGACTCGATCTGGAAAAATTATGCGAAGAATTTTAAGAAAAATTGCTGAAGGGGATTTTGAAAATCTAGGAGATACATCGACACTAGCTGATCCAAGTGTAGTTAAGAATCTCATGCTATCAGGAGAAAATGATAAATAATAAGATATTATCTTTAATGGTTCTTCTTATCTCTAGCTGTGCTTTAGATAAAACAAATCAATTGCAGGATTCAAATGTTCCAACCATTAATACAATCTCATACGAGGCAAATTCAATAAGTTGTACTCAGGAAATGCTCGGCGCCAATAAACCAAGAGTTAGAGGTGATGAAATGAGTCCAGTTATAGAACATTATGATTATTTTGATTGCATTGACTCTAAAACATATGAAGCAGCATTTGATGAAGCAAATAAGACTAAAAAAATAAGCTTTATTGATAAATCTGAAGCCGCTGATCAAGCAGAACTTAATGAAGATGAAGATGAAGATTCGAGCAAGCTTAACTGCAAGCCAAATATAGCAAGTATTTCTTCAAAAGGTATTCAAAATAACAAATATTATGATTGTGTTAAAAGTCTTTCAGTTGGTGATCTTCCATAAATTATCTGTTTTTGTGACTACAGAATTTTCTTTTAATCTAATCAAGTGAGCTTCTAGACTCCAAATTGCAATAGGATGCAATCGTGGATCCACATCATCATAAACATCTAAAAGGAGCTCTTCAATTGTTGTATTTTTTAACTTCTTCATTGACTCTATGATCTTATCTTCTCTGCTTAATCTGTGATTAATAATCCAATCTACAACCGCTTTAGAATCTTTAAGATAATCACCATGCCCAGGTGCTAATAATTTAATTTCAAAATTATTTAATTTCTTTAACGATTCTAAATATTCATTCATATTGCCATCAGGAGGCGCAATTACAACTGTAGATCCATTCATAATATGATCTCCGGTAAGTAAGCATTTTTCTTCATGAATAAGAAAACATAAATGATTTGATGCATGACCAGGTGTATGTATGACTTCCATGGAATATTCGTTTGTCTTAATTAAATCTTTATCTTTTAAAATACTGTCAGGATTAAAAGTTTTGTCTTGCTCTCCCATATCAAATCTTGGATAAGCCCCCATAACTGGAACATTTAATTTTGCAGCAAGAGGAGCTGCTCCTGGTGAATGATCTTTATGAGTGTGTGTGACTATAATCCTTTTAATCTTGTCTTTGCCCTCTTTGATAATTTCGTTAAGATGGCTTTCTATATTTGGTCCTGGATCAACTACGGTGATATCGTTTTTACCAATTAGGTAAGTATTTGTTCCCTCTCCAGTGAATACTCCTCCATTGGGCGCTGTTATTTTTTTTATTAAATTACTCATTAATGATCATCATAACCTTCATCGCCAGGTAATAACCCTACCCAATTGCCATCTTTCTTAAAAAATTTAGGAAGTATTGGGGGAATATCTTCATTAGTTAAATTTTTTTGATGTAATAAAAGTTCATTTGTTGTGTTAAAACCTATACATTGTTCAAGATTTTTTATTGTTGGCATTATCATATTCATTTCACCAGCATAAGCTTTTTTTAGAGCTTCTTTAGGCGATATCCATAAACTGTTTACGAGTTCATTGCCATCATGAATGCCTGTTTGATTGTCTGGCAAGCAAGCTATAAAGAATCTTGTATCAAAACGTTTTAATTCTAATGCTGGAGTTATCCAATGAGAGAAAGGTGCAATATTCTCTGTTAATAACTCTAATCCCTCTTTAGCACAGATGTCATAAAAGCTAATCTTTCCATCTAAAAGATCTTTTCTATATTGTTGATATTTATACTTCTCATTTCCATCTAGATCTAACTTAGAACCATCTTTTTTTTCTGCTAAAAGTATTCCAACTTCTTCAAAGCACTCTCTTACGCAGGCAACCCAGTAACTAAGGCCTCTCTTTTTTATGCCCAATAAAGCTGATGCATCATAATCTGAAATACTTCTACATAATGATAATGCTCTTGGGTCCCCATCACTTTTATCTATTTTCCCTCCGGGGAAAACGTACAGGTTTCCAAATGGCGGTCTATTTGATCTCTCAACTAAAAATACCTCAATACCATCTTTGCTATCTCTGATGACTAAGACAGTTGCTGCAGGAGTTATCATTTCATTAGGCATATATAGTTAATTAATTATATTTAATAGCTTAGAATACGTGCAATGAAAGTTACTGACAATCTCCAAAATGATATTTCTCATGCGCCTGAATGGTTTCATGAGTCTTTAAAAAATAAGTCTGAATGTAAAACCATTCTCTCTAATAAGTTTAAAGTTAATTATCAAACTTGGGGTAATAGGAAAAGTAAAAATGTAATTCTTTTAATTCATGGAACAGGTGCTCACATGAAGTGGTGGGATCCAATTGCACCTCACTTTTCAAATAATAGCTACGTTCTTGCTCTTGATTTGCCTGGAATGGGAGACTCTGATCATCAAGATAACTATAGCTTTAAGCTTTTTTCTGAGGCTATTATAAGCATCCTTGATAGTGAAGAAATTATCGGGGTTAATAAAAATATAGTTTTAATTGGTCACTCTCTTGGCGGACATGTTGCTGGATTTGTAGCAAGTGAATACCCAAAAATAATTGACTACCTTGTGATGATTGATACACCTATTAGACCGCCTGATTATAATTATGAGAAACATAAAAGTACTGGGCCATTGAGAATGATTAAATATTATGAGGATAAAATTTCCATAATAAACAGATTCAGACTAATGCCAGCACAAGAATGTGAGAATGATTGGTATTTAAGATATATTGGTGAACACTCAATCCGCCAGACGCAAAAAGGATGGCGTTGGAAATTTGATGATACTTTGTTTTGGAAACTTGGGAGATTATCAGAATATAAGTTCAATATTCAATGTAAAGCTTTGTATATATATGGTGGCAATAGCTTGCTACTTGGATCAAAAATTCTAAGTTTTATGGAAAAAGAATTTGAAAAAGTTATGGATTTTGTCGAAGTGCCTGGAGCTGCTCATCACGTACCTCTTGATAAGCCGTTAGAAATAATTGATATAATAAAAGAAAAACTGCATATTAATTAATATGAATTACTTTTACTTTTTTTTACTGCTTTTCCTTGCAGCTATATTACTTGTAAAACCTATAGCATTTCGAATTCTAAATGCAATTAATGATGCAGAAAGTCTAAAAACTATTGGTTATATAACACTGTTACTTGGCCCTATATGTTTAGCCTTTTCTCTTCAAAATGCATATTGGTATGAAACCATGTGGAGATTGGTAACTTTTATACTTGGTATATTATTGATTCTGAGAGGTTTATTTATAATATTTTTTGAAGAAACTTTTAAAAAAGTTCTTCATTTGTATCAAAATAATTATTGGAAATTTTCAATACCATTTGCAACTATGCTTGTTTATCTTGCATTGATTATTATATCTAGAGACTATTTAGGTCCTATAAAAGATATCGAAGAGTGTATTTCTGATGATTATGTCAATGTTGTTTGTAATTTTCATAATCCAGAAGACATGGTAGTCACACCAGATGAAAAATTTATACTTGTAAGCGAGCTTGGAGGAATATCTCCATTCGGAGACCATAATGTAGCAACATTTTTTAGGCTGATGGACCTTGAAAGTAAGAAAACGATGATTCCAAATATATCCTATGGTGAAGCTGAATGGGGAACAGAAGATTGCAGCAGATTGAGTGGTGAAAAATTTAATCTACACGGTATAGATATTTTAGAAAGAGCAGATGGGCGTTTCCAAATTGGAGCTGTTAATCATTTTCCAAGAGAGTCTATAGAAATGTTTGAGCTATTAAATATAGGAAATTCATGGGCTGTAAAATGGAAGGGCTGTATTCCGTCAGATCCTGATATATATCTAAATGATATTACTTTTAAAAAAGATGGAACATTTTATACGACCTATATGTTTGATAGATCTATCACTTGGAATAAGTGGTTGCTTGCTGCTCTTTTAAAGGTTTCTACTGGCCACGTAAAATACTGGGATGGGACTTCATACAGTGTTTTAAAAAAATCTAAAGGGGGTCAGCCTAATGGAATAGCATTAGATGAAGAAAATAATCTTTTATATATCGCCTATAATCAAAGTGACGAAATTCGTGCATACAATCTAATTAAACAAAAAAATGTAAAGTCTAGATTTGTTCAAGGCATTGACAATATTACTTTATCTAAAGATAGTGTTTGGGTCACTGAGTTCAACAGTCAAGTTGGCGATGATTCTGTGAATTGTCTAGAATTGGTTGCATGCTCACTCCCATTTTCAATAATAGAGCTTAATAAAAAGGATCTAATTAAAAAAAATACATACAGCTTTTCAAAAGTAAATTTTGGGCTGCCCACTGTTGCACTTCCTGTAGAGAAAGAAGTCTATATTGGATCTTTTCATTCTGACAGAATAGCTTACTTTTTGACTAACTAGTTTTTGAAAAAATTATATCTCAGCGAACAAGTAAAAGAATATGAAAAAAAATTCTTTGCTGCTGGAAATTCTGACAAAGAATTAATGCTTTCTGCTGCAAAGATTGTTACGAATTATATTTCTAAAAACTATAAAAATAAAAAGGTTATCTGCATCTGTGGTCCAGGCAATAATGGGGGTGATGGTTATTATGTAGGACTAAATTTATATAAAAAGGGTTTTAGCGTAAAGATTATTGACGCGTTGGAAAAGAAATCAAAAAGTCCTTTATGTAAGGAAGCTTTTGATGCAGCTGTTAGAAAGAATTTAATTCATAGTCATTCTACTCTTAATAATTTTGACGATGATATTTTAGTTATTGATGCGATTTTTGGAACTAGCTATAAAAGTCCATTAGATAAAAAAATAATCGAGCTTATTAAAAAAATAAATTTATACAAATCTATTGTTTCAATAGATCTACCATCAGGTATTAATCCGGATACTGGTGTTGCATCAGATCACTTTGTTAAGGCAAATGTAAATATATGTTTTATTGGAAGAAAGTTAGGTATGGCTCTTAATGAAGGTAAAATCTCAGCTGAAATTAATTATTTTCATAAACTAGGTTTAGAAATGGAAGAAGAAGTTAAACAAGCAGCTAACCATTATAGTTTTTCAGATATTGAAAATCTTATTACTACAAGATCAGCAAATTGTCATAAAGGTGACTTTGGAAATATATTAGTATTAGGTGGAGATAAAAATTTTGGTGGAGCAAGCATAATGGCTGCTGAAACTGCACTTAAATCTGGCTCTGGATTAGTATCTCTTTTAACACAGCCAATTCATATAGATGCAGCTCTAATTCGCAATCCTGAGATAATGACAATAGGCTTGGATAAACCATGTGGGTTTGAAAGTATGCTTAATGATAAAGATGTGTTTGTTTGTGGCCCTGGTTTATCTTCCAGCGACTGGTCTGAAAAAATAATAAAAACCCTTATAGACTATATAAAAAATAATGAATGTTTTGCTTTGCTTGATGCAGGAGCTCTAAGATATATTGCAAAAAAAAATATTAACTTTAAAAGCTTTACTAGCTCAATTGTGCTTACGCCTCACCCAGGTGAGGCAGCTGACTTACTAGGCATTTCATCTGTTCAAGTCCAATCAGACAGGATCAAAGCTGCAAAAGATTTAGTTACTAAATATAATGCAACCATAGTTCTTAAAGGAGCAGGTACAATTATTGCTAACAAAGAAACAATATGTATTTGTCGAGATGGAGGCCCTGAACTTGCTTCAGGAGGCACGGGAGATATTCTAGCAGGACTTATTGGCAGTCTCATGGCTCAAGGTCTTTCAGCATATAATGCCTGCCTCTTAGGCGTTGCTGTTCATGGTAGAGCTGGAAACGAATTTTTAAAATTATGTGGAGTAAATGGATTAGCAGCAACTGAATTAATTCCATTAATTAGAGATATATTAAATAAAAAAAAATAATGCAAAGTCACATATTAAAGGATGAATCTGAAACTCTAGATTTTAGTAAAAAAATTGCAGCTTTAATAAGTAAATCTGAGTTATCGGCATTTGAATTTCATCTTCAGGGTGATCTGGGCACTGGGAAGACAACACTTGTAAGAGGTGTATTAAGGGCATTGGGTTGGAGTGGATCTGTAAAGAGTCCTACATATACTATTTGTGAAGAGTATGAATTTGATGATCTTCTTATTCTACATATTGACTTATACAGAACTGAGAATGATGAAGATGTAGATATGTTAATGCTAAACAGAGACTATGATGGTAAAAAATTAATATTCATTGAATGGTCTGAGAAGATCAAAAAACAAAGAAACTTTAGTTTAATGATCAAGTTAAAACATCATGAAAACAGTAGAAAAATTGAAATAAGTGGCGATACAATATTATTAAATAAGCTCAAAGGTTAATTTACAAAAAAATGAAAAGACTAATTTTTATATTCAGCCTATTTCTCATAAACCTCAACCTGTATAGCTCAAATTCTATTGAGTTTTCTTCAATTAAAGAGCTGCCTTCGGGCGAAATAACTATTTCGTTTAAGCTTGAGAAGATTGCTCTGATAAAAACCTATGCCTTAGATAACCCTTCTAGAATTGTAATGGAAATTCAAGATACTCAATTAATTGATGTAGTAGATAGTCGTCAAAATTACCCTATAAAAAAGATTCGGGCTAGTCAAAATGCAAGCTCCTCAAAAATAGTTCTTGATTTATATGAATCTGTTTATTGGCAAAAGCCAAAACAGGAGGAAACAAAGGAAGGTATTTTGTTAACTTTAATAATTAAGAATGAAAAAAATCTAAAAGAAAGTATAAGAGATATCATAATTGCGATTGATGCAGGACATGGTGGAAAATATCCTGGTGCAGTTGGTCCAAACAATATATTAGAAAAAGATATAACCCTGCTGATTGCAAAAGAGCTAGAAAGGACATTAAGGGATACTAGTGGATATAAACCACTAATGATAAGAAGTGGTGATGAAACCATTGATTTAAACAAAAGATATCAAGATGCTAGAAAGTCTGGTGCAGATATATTTGTTTCAATTCATGCTGATGGTTTCCGATTATCATCGGTAAAAGGTGCTTCTGTTTTTATATGGTCTGATGAAGCTTCAAGCACAATAGCAAGAAATCTATCAGAGAAACAAAGAAAACGCATACAAGCAGACATTAATAATCTAAAACCTGTTGATTTTAATGAAGACGAGGCTAGGATCCTTTATCCAAAAATTTATTCAAACAAAATTAGGCAAAGTAAAGTATTGGGAACAAAAATTTTGAATGAACTCAAGCGTGATCCTTTTACAAAAATTCATAAAAAAGATGTTGAGTATGCAGATTTTAGAGTTTTAAAGTCAGTAGATATTCCTTCAGTTCTTGTAGAATCTGGCTTTATTACCAACCCTGAAGATGCTAATAGACTTAAGGGAAAGCCTGGAAGAAGAATGATTGCAAGATCAATCTTTCTTGGAGTTCATAGTTATTTTATCGAGAACCCCATTCAAGGAACTTACATTAAAAGTAATCCTGAATATCTTATTTATCAAATTCAAAAAGGTGATGTTTTATCTGAAATAGCAATTAGATTTGGAGTGGCTGTTGACGAGATCATAAAAATTAATGAGCTTGAAAATAAAACTATCTATCCAGGACAAAATATAAAAATAAATATCTAGTTATACTCAATTGGATCAATATCAAAATGCCATTTTACTTTTTTTGTCTCTTCCCAAGGGCTTATTGTTGAAATAATCCATTTCAAGTATTTATTTAAAATAACTTTTGAAGAAGTCTGAATTATTAGGTGATGTCTATAATTGCCTCTCCTTTTAGATATGATTGAAGGTATAGGTCCTATTATGGAAATGTCTCTTGACGTTTCATGATTATCAACAATTTTTTTTAAAAAGCTCTCATTATTCTGTGCTAACGGAGACGTGGATCTCAATAAAGCTATAGCAGAATATGGTGGATGATGTAATTCTTTTTTTTGTTTTAAATTATTAAGAGCAAATTTAAGGTAATCTCCTGATTTTAATTCATGTAAATTTTTATCTTCAGGATATCTTGTTTGAATTAGAACCTTTCCATTATTATTCTTTCTGCCTACTCTGCCTGAAACCTGTATTAATAACTGTGAGATTTTTTCAAGGCTATTGATATCTGGGCTGGTAATACCTGAATCACAATTCAAAATTAGTCCTAATTCTACCTCAGGAAAATCATGTCCTTTGGCAAGCATCTGAGTCCCAATAAGAATTGCTGCATTTGAATCATGCACCCTCTTTAAAATCTTATTTAGTGAATCTTTCTTTTTAGTTGTGTCATGATCTAAACGAATTACTGTCGTTCCTTTAAAATAATTTTCTAGAAATATTTCAATTCTTTCGGTGCCAGAACCTTGAAGACTTAAGGATGAGCTATTGCACTCTGGACATCTATTAGGAACACCATACGCAGATTCGCATCTATGGCATATTAATCTATTTAAACCATGATGGAATACCAACCGCTTATCGCAAGAATTACATTCAGCAATCCATCTGCATTCATTACACTCATATAATGGAGAGAATCCTCTTCTGTTAATAAATATAAGAACCTGTTTGTTCCTATTTAGCGTGCTTTTTATTGCATCAAGAGCTTCAATAGCTATTCCAGACTCTAATGTTGAATTATTGATATCTAAAGTTATAAATCCTGGTGGTCTAGAACCGTTAACTCTGTTCAAAAGATTTGCCATTTTATATTTCTTTTCTTCAACAAGCTTCAAGGTTTGTAAAGATGGAGTTGCGGTTCCAAGAATTATTGGAAGTTTTTGAATCTGAGCTCTTTTGATACTTACATCTCTTGCAGAAAATCTAAAACCTTCATGTTGTTTATATGATTGATCATGTTCTTCATCGACAATTATCAAGCCAAGATTATCTAATGGGCACAAGACAGCAGATCTGGTTCCAATTACTATTTTTATCTCCCCACTCTTTGCTTTCTCCCACGTATCGTATCTTTGTTTTGGGGTTTTTCTGGAATGATAAATTCCAATATTTTTTCCAAATCTGTTTACAAATCTTTCTTCTAGCTGAGGAGTTAAAGATATTTCAGGAACCAGTATTAAGATTGACTTATTTTTTGATAAATAAATGTCTGTAAGCCGCAAGTAGATCTCAGTTTTTCCAGACCCTGTAACTCCATACAGCAAGCAAGGATCAAATCCATTTAACTTACTTAGAATCTTTAATGCCTCTGCTTGCTCATGATTTAAATTAAATTTCTTATCTTCCTCTATAGCCTTATACTCAGATGACAACTTTGTTTTACACGTTTCTCTATTTATTGCCTTTCTAAGCAAGGATGGGCAAAAAGTATCAAGAACTTCTCCAAAGGGGTGTAGGTAATAATCAGCAAGCCAAAATAATATACTTAAGTCTTTTGAGTTATAGATTGGCTCCTTATCAAGGACTGATGAAATCTCTATTGTCGAAAAACTTGGTTTTTTTGAAATATTGCCAATAACATAACCCACAATTTCTTTGTTTCGAAATTTAACTAAAACTCTTGATCCGCTAGAGATTCTTTCTTTTGACTCATATGTAAATGTATCTCTTATCGGTAAGGGTATAGCAACTTCATAATAAAAAATATTCATGTTTTAATTGAAAAGATCGACTTATTTGGTATAGTTCTCATCCAAATTTTAGTTTTATTATGAAAAACGATATACATCCAGAATACTCAGAAATTAAAGCAACTTGTGGTTGTGGTAATTCATTTAATGTCATGAGCACATTAAAAGATGATCTTTCGCTAGATATATGTTCTGCGTGCCACCCTTTTTATACTGGCAAGCAAAAGATAATTGACACTGGTGGAAGAGTTCAGCGTTTTGAAGAGAGATTTGGTAAGAAAAAATAAACACGTTTTATTTATATCCAGAGCTTCCAAAACCTTTTTTACCTCTTTCAGTCTCCTCGAAATCGTCAACCAGATTAAATTTAGCTTGAATAACAGGCGCAATTACCATTTGTGCAATTCTATCTCCAGATGATATTTTAAATTCAGCTTGTGATCTGTTCCAAGCTGGAACTTTTAATTCTCCCTGATAGTCTGAGTCAATAAGGCCAACGAGATTGCCTAAAACAATTCCATGTTTAGAACCTAATCCTGATCTAGGAATAATTAAAGCGGCTAAGTTTTTATCCTTAATATGCATTGCAAAACCAAGAGGTATTAATTTAGTCTCACCCGGTTTTAAAATTAGTTCATCTTTAAGGCAAGCACGAACATCCATCCCCGCAGAACCATTTGTTCTATATTCTGGCAGATCTATTTCTTTGCCTATTTTAGGATCTAAGATTTTTACTTCTATTTCTATCAATGTATATTTTCCTATGATTTGTCTGAGGGGCCGCTCTTATTGGCAACTTCTACTTTCCATTATTATTAATACATTTGCAAGCAAGCTCAAACAGATGTTCAAAAATTTTTAAAATATTTTTTTGTTATTCGTATTGCTATGTTCTCTTCTGTTCTATAAAATCGCGGTTCTATGAGTAAAATATGTCAAGTAACTGGTAAGATACCTCAATCAGGGAACAATGTTTCTCACGCTAATAATAGGACTAAGAGAAAGTTTTTTCCTAACCTTCATACTCACAAATTTTGGGTTGAGTCAGAGAATAGGTTTGTTAACCTTAAAGTTTCAGCCAAAGGGATGCGTATAATAGATAAAAAAGGTATTAGTGAAGTTCTAAAAGAAATTCGTGCTCGAGGCGAAAAAGTCTAATATATTTTTATATTCAAAAAAACTTATTTATAACTTGCTTCTTGTGCTAAGAGAACCGCTTCTTTCTGCATAGAACCTAGTTTTTCAACAGATATTAGATCTTCTTTAAAGACTCCCCAGCTTTTCAATGTAGCTCCTACTTTTATGCCATCCATAACCGGATACTCTTTATTCGCACCTGCATAGGTTTCCTGAGCATCTGAAGATGATAGCCACTCAATTAATTTAATAGCTTCAGATTTATTTTTAGAAAACTTTGTTACTCCTGCACCAGAAATATTTACATGTGTTCCTCTATCATTCTGATTTGCCCAATGCAATCTTAAATTAGCATATGTTGGATCTTCAGCTAATCTAGCTAAATAATAAGTATTAACTATCGTTACCGCACATTGACCAGCAGAAACAGCCTTAAGAACTTGAGTATCACTAGAAAAAACCTCAGTAGCAAGATTATTTACCCATCCTTTTACAATCATTTTAGTCTCTTCATAGCCAATAGAATCAATCATACTGGCAATCAATGATCTGTTATAAACCTTTGTAGAAGTTCTTAAGCATAATTTTTTATTCCACATAGGATTAGCTAGATCTTCGTATGAGGTTAAATCATCTTTAGAAACATCATCAGAAGAATAAACTATAGTTCTTGCTCTTTTTGATAAGCCAAACCATTTCCCATCTGGATCTCTTAAGTGTTGAGGAATATTTGTATTTAAAACATCTGAGTTTACTGATTCAAAGATACCTTTTTCAGCAGCCTGCCACAAAACGCCAGCATCAACAGTCATAAAAATATCAGCCTCTGTTCTTTCTCCCTCAACCA